>JAEEGL010705231.1_pt1 | contig 15875 bp, 13 predicted proteins | sample 9134231 | NCBI WGS metagenome assembly JAEEGL01 (sample SAMN16246548, study PRJNA631951) | gut metagenome | biome: gut microbiome; feature: rumen; material: fiber-attached | host: Bos | place: Iran: Karaj | collected 2018-10
ATCGCATTCCAGGGCCATCGGCAGCTCCTTGATCAGCGGCGCGTCGACCTTCCCGCTTCTCTCGGCATGGAACCCTGCCCTCGCGAATTTGTCGGGGACGTCGTTGGCCGATACGATGCCTACGTAATCGCATTCGGCGACGTAATCCTCCGTGGCCATGCTCACCGTGAACGCTTTCTTGGCGAGTATGTTCTCGGTGGTTTTGTGCGAGGGATCAAGGCATATCGTTATCCTGTCCTCCTCGGCGATGCCTCCCCATGCCGCGTTCATGGCGTTGGGGACGCCGTCCTCCCCGTAAGTGGCGATTATGAACACCGGCATCGGATAGACGCAAGGCTTTGAACCGAAATCCTTTCTCATTTGTATCGGATTGCGAACATCTTCATAGGTATATCTTTCCTGCCTTCATCCGACGATCATAACGGACCCAAGGTGCAAACTTATCTATCATCTGCCCTATTGGGGCGCGATGTCTCTGTTAATCCACAACACGCTGACCAATTCCAAAGAAGAATTCGTTTCGATAGAGCCTGGCAAGGTTCGCATGTACGTCTGCGGAGTCACCGTGTACGATGACATCCACATGGGCCATGCCAGAAGCATGATCGTATTCGACACCGTCGCCCGCTATCTGAGATATCTCGGATATCAGGTCACCCACGTCACCAACTTCACAGACGTGGACGACAAAATCATAAAAAGGGCGGCGGAAAGGGGGGTAGAGCCCTTGGAGCTCTCCGCGGAATACATCAGGAAATACTTCGAGGATGCGGAGAAACTCGGGATAAACAAAGCTGACATCTATCCCAAAGCCAGCGAATGCATCGGAGACATCATCAGGATGGTCCAGAAGATCATCGGCAGCGGCTACGGATATGCCACCGAGGACGGCAGCGTTTATTTCTCGGTGCGCAAGGTCAAAGACTACGGGAAGCTCAGCAAAAGGAATCTGGACGATATGCAGCAGTCCGAGAGAATAAGATCCGGACTCAAAAAACTCGATGAGAGCAAAATCGATCCCATGGATTTCGCGATATGGAAAGCGGCCAAACCCGGTGAATGCTCCTGGGATTCCCCCTGGGGCCCTGGAAGGCCCGGGTGGCACATCGAATGCTCCGCGATGATCGAGAGATACCTTGGGGAGCAGATCGACATCCACGGAGGAGGCAACGATCTTGTGTTCCCGCACCACGAGAACGAGATCCTTCAATCGGAAGCCGTGACCGGGAAACCCCTGGCGAACTATTGGATGCACAACGGGATGCTCATCGTCAGAGGCCAAGGCATGAGCGAAGCCGAGAAGATGTCTAAATCCAAAGGGAATTTCTTCACCGTGAAGGATGTCTCGAAGAAATTCGACCCTCAGACCATCAGATTCTACTTCCTCAACGCGCACTACATGAGCGAGCTGGAATACAGCGAGGACATCCTCAACGAATCCAAGGCCGCGCTCTCGAGGCTCGCCAACAACTACGAAAACCTCGTAGAATACACCAAGAACGGCCCTGATGGGGACGCCGAGAGCGACGACTGCTGCGATCTCATCGAATCCTACAGGAAAGCTTTCAGAGACGCCATGGACGACGACTTCAACACCCGCGCCGCCATCGAAGTGATGTACCAGATGGCCAGGGCGACTAACAAAGCGATGGGCGAGAAGACCCTGTCCAAGAAGGCGGCTGAGAGGCACCTGAAGCTCATAGATGAGTTCAACGGCATATTGAACATAATCCCGAAGCCGAAAGAAGCAGACGACGGTGCTATCGATTCGCTGGTGTCAATACTCATCGACCTCCGCGGGGAGATGCGCAAGAACAAGATGTATCAGTACGCCGACATGATCCGCGACAGGCTCAAAGAAGCGGGCATCCAATTGGAAGACTCCACGGATGGAGTGAAATGGAAGAGGATCTGATCAGATCCCCTTCCTAAACCGTTTCTGGCGGCTTGCTTCGGAGCCGCCGATCATTTCTTGAACAGACCTTTGAGAATGCCTTTGCCGATCTCCCTACCGGCGGTGGCCGCCGCTCTGTTGATGGCCTTCTCCGCGACTTTCGTTGCCGTGCTCTTGGACGAGCGGCTTTTGGCGGATGCTGTCGCGGCAGATTTCGGAGCGGCTTTGGCTTTGGATTCCGCGGCCTTCGCTTCCATCTTCTGCTTCTCCTCCTCCATGCCCTTCATAGTCTCGTATGCGGATTGCCTCTCCTGGCGCTCCCTGTACTTGGATTCGAAGCGGGACGATTTTATGATGCTCTCATACTCCGCCGGGCTCAGAGGATCCAGGCTGCTCTGAGGCGGAAGGATGAAAGCCCTCTCGACTATCGAAGGTATGCCTTTCTCGTCAAGGCAGGAGACCAACGCCTCTCCCACTCCCAACTCGGTGATGGCGGTCTCGGTCTTGAACTTCTCATTGGTGCGGAACGATGATGCTGCCGCCCTCACCGATTTCTGCTCCGCCGGAGTGTAAGCGCGGAGGGCATGCTGGACGCGGTTGCTCAGCTGCGCAAGGACGCTGTCCGGTATGTCCGAGGGGCTCTGAGAAACGAAATAGATTCCGACGCCTTTGGATCTGATGAGCTTGACCATCTGCTCTATGTTCTGGATCACCGGCTTCGGAGCGTCTGAGAACAGCATATGGGCCTCGTCGAAGAAGAACACGAGCTTCGGCTTCTCTGGGTCCCCGGCTTCCGGAAGCCTCTCGAACAGCTCCTGGATCAGCCACATCATGAACGTGCTGTAAAGCTTCGGGCTCCTCGCCAGCTTCTCGGAATTCAGGACATTCAGAACGCCCTTCCCGTTCTCGTCCGTCCTTATCCAATCGAAGATGTCCAAGGCCGGCTCGCCGAAGAAGAAATCGCCGCCCTCATCTTCGAGAGTGCGGACGGACCTTTGGATCGCCCCCAAAGTCTGGGAGGACATGTTCCCGTATTCCGCGATGTAATCGTTGCGGTTCTGGGCGATATGCTGGAGAACGGAGATGAGGTCCTTGGAATCGATCAGGTCCCAGCCTTTGTCCTTGCATATCCTGAATATCATAGCCAGAACATCGCTCTGGACGTTGGTGAGATCCATCAGGCGAGCTAATAGGGAAGCGCCCAGAGAGGAGACAGTCGTCCTGACCGGATGCCCGCAATCCCCGTATACGTCCCAAAAAACGGTTGGGAAGCCTTTGAATTCGAATCCCTCGGCGCCCAGCTTCTCCGCGCGGCCGCGCATTTTCTCCGTATCTTCCCCGGCCTTGCATACGCCGCCGACATCCCCTTTCATATCGCTGAAGAAGACTGGCACGCCCGCGTCGCTGAACGATTCGGCCAGAACCCTCATGGTCACTGTCTTCCCGGTTCCGCTGGCTCCCGTAATCAGGCCGTGCCTGTTGGACATGCGGGGAAGCAAATACACCCTCTCATCGCCTTTGGCTATCCAGATCTTCCCTTCCGAATACATTTTAACACCGCCGGCACTGCCGGGCCATAAAAGTAAGCGCTTTCTGATAAATAAGTGATTGTCCGGAGGAAAAAGGAAACCATGAAAATACAATGACACTATAGTTCTATCTACTATAGGACTCAAGTTTCAAGATACCTGGATGTCACTCTGATTCGCGAGATTACAGACTATAGTGCTATTATAATATAGACTATAGTCTTACAAACAGCACAGCAAACGATATACGGACGCAACGAAATCTTCAGTCATGGGCGAGACCAAAGACCACCACGTTATGGAAGTGCTCGGATTGGCCGTAGTCACCGTCGAGAACGGAAAGATAGTGAGCATCGAACCTCCGAAGCTGAGATTCTGCCCTTTGTTCAACAAATTGCTGGGGATCGAGAATATCGATACGGAAGCCGTCCGCAAGAACATCGAATTCCGCATAAAGGACTTCGGGCTCTTCACGGAGAACCGCGTCACGCGCGCGGAGACTACGTAACCTTCGGAGTGTCGGAGATCCTCTCGACGGCGCTGTCCAAGGGACAGATCCAAGCCTCGGTGATCGTGGCCGATGGGGCCGGAAGCTTCATAAGCGAAGACCCGGAGATCGTCCAGGGGATGTGCGGCAGGATATCCGGGATAATCGAGACCAGCCCTCTGAAAAAGGTCATTGCCGATGTTGGACCGGAAAACGTTCTTGACCCGGATACGGCAAAGATAGATCAGAAAGCGTGCGCGGAAAAGGCCGCCGCCCGCGGATATGAAAGATTCTCGGTCACCGTCACCAATGCGGACGACGCCAAATTCATCAGAGAAAAATACGGAAGCAGAGCCGTGATAATAGCCGTCCATACCTCCGGCACCAGCAGATGCGATGCCAAAGCGATGTTCGATAACTGCGATTTCATAACAGCCTGCGCTTCCGGGCCTCTGAGGGAAGAGGCTCTGTCCAGAAGAGACGATATAATAATCGCGGGAAACAAAGTGCAGATCTTCGCGGTCACCGACATCGGGAAGGAGATGGTCGTAGGGAAACTGCATTCGATAGGCAAAGAGCCGTGGGACGGAAGCCCGGAGTGGGTGAATCCGAATCCCCTTCTGCGATCGCGCCCCGCCGGAGATCCTTCTCCTGGCCTCCTGAAGGAGCTCGCAGGATTTGCACCGGTTGCCCACGGTCGGCTCCCCGCATGAACAAAGCTTTAGATTGGATGGGGGCAGCTCCCTGTACAGCATCGGACGCAGCGTGTCGTACGAAGAAAGGATGCTGAATTTCGAGCCGGGGGAGCGCTCCTCCAAATCGTCGACTATGTCGCGGTACTGATTCCTGAGGGCCTCTTTCCAATAGGGGCATTCCCCGTCCCAGAACTCCAGTCCGGAGACCAACGCATACAGAAGAGTCTCTTTCTCCGGGATCGTCCTCAAAGGAAGGAATCTGGGTATGAGCCCGGGCTGGACCTTCTCATGGGGACCAAGACGGGCAAGCCTCTCCACGTCTCCGCGGACGAAGTTCATCATCACGGATTGGGCCATATCGTCAAGGTTATGGCCGGTGGCCAGGTATTTCGCGCCGATCTTCCGCGCTTCGTCGTTCATCAGACGGCGCCTGAACACCCCGCAATAAGTGCATGGGCTGCTCTCTTCGGACAGCGGCGCGATCCCGTCCATGGTCACCCCCAACTCCGTGAAAGACCTGAGATGGAAAGCTATCCCGTTGGATTCGCAATACCTGCGGACTATGTCCACGCTCGGCGGACGGTATCCCTCTATCCCCTCGTCGATTGTTATCGCATGAACTTCTATCCCATTCCTGGGGCCGAAAACGGACGATACCATCGACAGAGCCAGCATGCTGTCTTTGCCGCCTGAGACGGCCACGGCTATCTTGTCGCCCGAGTAGACGTGGATCTGCTTCCTGATCTCTTTCTTCACCCTTCTGTCGACGTAGCGCATGAAGTGCCTGCCGCAGAGGTGCGTGCCGTTGTATCTGATGAAAGTGACGGCGTCCTCTCCGCAGATGTCGCATCTCATTCGGAAGCCTTCTCGAGCAAGCTTTCGACCTTCTCGGCCAGGACCTTAGACGGGATTCCCGGGAGGGATATCCTCGTGGTCCTGCCGCTGGCCTCGTTCACGACCGCCGTCTTGATGACGCCCAGCTTCTCAATGTCTTGGATGTAGGTCCAGAATTGGGTGTGCTTCCTCGGGGTCTCCCCGTATTCCTCGCAGACAACGGCGTAAGTCTTCTCCGCGGCCGTGATGCTTATCGACGTCTGCTTTCTTATCGCCCTGGAAACGGCCAGCAGAGCCAGCATCCTGCTCCTGTCCAATGTTTTGAGCTTGGATTCGGACACTGTGCTGTATATCATGGCCTTCGCTCCGCGCACATGCTCCGCATCGATCTCATCGGCTCCCTCTCCCTCGGCCATATTAGCGGCCCTGTCCAGAAGCTCTATCGCCATCCTGGCGTCGCCGTATTCGGAGGCGGATTCAGCGATCATGTCGATCGGCTCGTCCCCTATCCTTCCGGGCAATATCCCGGCGTTGGCTCTCTGGAGGACTATCTCCCTCAGCTCCGGCATGTCATATCTGTCGAAGATGACAGAGTTAGTCCTGCGGAAAGAGGAGAATGAAGCCTCGTCCAAGAGATCGAACAGCGGCTCCTGGGAGATCATGACCAGCGATACGGAACGGCCTATGTCCGGACCGCCTTCCGTAAAGCGCGATATCTGATACACCAGATCCATCGAGCTTTTCTTCAGGAGAACATCGACCTCGTCCAGAACTATGACTATATCCTTCCCTTCACCCGATATCTGCTGCCTGAGCGCCCTCCACATCTGGTCGGGCGAGAAACCCCTGTCCGGGAACCCTCTGTCGAAATGCTGGACCATCTGGAGAAGCACGGCCGCCTCGGAGTTTCTCGCCCTGCAGTTGACGAAGATCGCCTCTATGGGCGAGCCTTTTTTGGCGCAGTGCTCGGCCAGGTCCCTGCAGAAGCATTTCGCGGCTGCGGTCTTTCCGGTTCCGACCGGACCCATGAGAACGGCTGTGCAGGATCTTCCGTATTCCGCAAGAGGGCGGAAGAGGAGCTCCATCGTGCTCAGCTGCTCATCCCTGCCGATCAGCTTCGGAGGTACGTAGTCGTAATCGAAGACCTTGGGGTCGCGGATTATGCGGGAGCCTCTCTCGAACATCTCAATTCCTGCTGTGGCGCGTGAATCCTGAGCAGGGGATGATCTCTATCCCCTCTCTTTCCCAGATATCGCATATGAGATTGACGCCCAAAGAATCCGAGGACATGTGCCCGGATATGACCAGATTCACGCCGAACTTTCTGGCCTCTTCGAGATGGCTGTCCGGAAAATGCATTCCGATTACGGTTCCGACGCCCGCCCAAGCCAGCTTCTCATAGATCTCCTTGGGGGACGAGGTCCCGCCGTTCATCTTGCAGATCACCTTCCCGCAGCGGGAATCCGGATTGCCTACCATTATCTTCGGAGGAGAGTTGAACCTCGCTGCATCGCGGTATTCCGGCTCCGTGTAAAGGGCGTCGATGATGTCTGATAACCTGTAAGGATTGGCTCTGCCGAAAAGATCGGTCAGGTAGCTCTGGACCATGTTGTCAGCAGGGCAGTGGACGTTGAACAGAGGGATCCCGAGAAGCCTGGCAGCGTCCGCCCCCTGGTTGTAGTTGGATCCCATTACACCCCTCAGAACCTCCTCGGTCCTCGGCGCTATGACGCATTCGGCGATGTTTATCGGCACCCCTGCGCTGTGGTAGAGATCGGCCTGCAAACTCACGACCTCCGGGAAACATGTGCGGGCGGTCCCGATCGGATGGTGGGCGGCCACCGCAGAAATCGTTCTCCCTTTCTCCCTGAGCCTGTCGGCCAGCAGGATCTCCGCCGGCCCTATGTCGATGCCCCACATGATGGCCTCCGCCTCCAGATCCTTGGCTTCCTCGGCCATGACGGAGAAACGGGAATCGGCATATGGGTTCCAGAGGCGCTCGGGATCGAAAAGATCCTTCCTGTCCTCGGGAAGGCGGTCATACGCTTCCTTCGCCTTGGACAGGGCCCTCTGAATCTCTGCCTGAGGGCGCGGGTCCTTGGAGATCCCGGCTTCGATGGCCATCCTATAGGCATCGTATATCTTCATGCGCAGGGTATCTGAAATAAGGCAATTAAAAATATCCGCGAACTTCCCGCATCTCTTTTATATCTTCTCGGCATGGAATCTATGGGATGCGTAGCGGTAAGACCCGTTCCTTATGCATGGAGACGACCGAGCTCCTTCAATATGAACTTGGACAGGCCCGCGTCAGGCGCAATCGCCTGCGCATCCTTCAATTCTTTTCTATCTCGTAACGGATCAGCCAGCCCAGAATGATTCCTACGCCGGCTCCGGATACGACCCCCGTAAGGAACCTGGTGATGGGGAGGTCGCCGAAATAGGGCTCGACCGCCCATTCGACTATCGTAAAGCAGACCATCGCAGAGGCTATGGCGATCTGCTTCCTCCCGATCTTCAAATCGACGATGAGATGCGCCGAACATCCGAGCGCGAATCCCAGCAGCAAACCGGTGTCCCTTATGCAGACCGACATCTGAGACCCGTTGAGGACGAAACTCCGCGCCGCCTTCTGATGGCACAGAATATCCCCCAACAGATACGGGAATTCGAAGATGCTCCAATCATGGTCGATGTGGGCTGGGCTGCCGTCCAGACCCCAATACATCCCATAAGGGGCGGCGAAAGGTGCCAAGATGAACATCGCCAAGAAGATCGAAGCTATCGCGACGAAGAACAGCATTATGCGCTTCATACGACGATCGCAGCCCTGCGGCATTGTTTGATGCAGACCATCGACGAGATCTTGATAACCTTCTCAAACCAGGAGTATGCGTATTCCCATGCGTCCAAGCTCTCCGAATCGAAAGGCATCTCCGCTCTGAGGGCGCGCTTCCTTTTGGTCTCGGCGTTCGGCACGAAGGTGCATCCCACCCTCGAAGACAGCTCATCTGCTTTGGACAGTATTATCTCCGGGTCCGGGAAGCCCTGCCCGATGCGGATCTCGAACCAAGCGACGCCCTCGGACAATCCCGCCACGAAATGCAGATTCTTGATCCCGGGATCGAACTTCATCCGATCTTTCTTTCCCGGCCTATCCGCGCGCACGCTGGAAAGCTCACCGATCCTGTCGTAGAGCCCCGACCAAAATGGCTCCAGCTTATCTTCGCCCAACATGATGGAAGAAATCACGGACACAGATTTAACCGATGCCGTGTATGCGCAACCATGCCCACCTTTTCCTTCGGCGACATCAGAAAATACGAAGGATGCCCGCAAGCATACAGGCTATCAGCCATGTCGGATGACTGGAGGATCTCCCTCCAGGATTGCCTGGACATATCCGTCCACAGGATGATGGCCCATGCCAACAGCAGGCGCGTTATGGGGCACAAAGTCTCCGCCGCGGAAGCCCTGGCCATGTTCAGGGAGGAGTGGGACGCCTGCATGGAAGATGTCTGCACGGGAGAGGGGCAGGACATCGCCGAATTCTACAGGAAAGGAGAGGCCTGCACCAGAAAATACGCGGAATTCATCGCCGAATCCGACGGCAGCAGCATCATAGCATTCGATATCAGAGGTGTTCAGAGCCTTCCGCGCGGGAAAACCGCCAGAGTCTCTATCGATGAGATATACAGGAGAGGCGATTCGGCCGTCCTGTGCAGATACATAACCGACGATGCCGGCCTCAGGAAGGATCTGACCGAGGATCTGGAGTCCAAGGTCTCTGCATTGTGGGCGACCTACAGCCTCCAAGGGACCGACAGGATCGTCCTGCAATGGAGATACCTTCTGACCGGCGACGAGACGGAATGCCCGGTGAGGAAGCAATCCATGGGCGAGGCCGCAGAGAAGCTGTCGGAAAGGATAGGGGAGATCGAAGGGGATCTGAATTATCCTCCCAAACTCGGGGAAGGATGCGCATACTGCCCCCACAGAAACAGATGCCAGCCTTATCTCTCCTCGATCAACGGGAAAAAGAGGATGCCCGCGGAAGAGATCGAAGAGCTCGTCCAAGAATACTCCGATCTGGACGAGAAAATAGCGGCCCTCAAACAGCGCATGGAAATGCTCCAAAGCAGGAGGGACACAGTCAAAGCGAAGATCGTGGCGTACGCGGACTCGGCGAGATGCGATCTGGTCGACGGCAGGGATGCCACCATCAGCATACGCCGCTACAGAAGGGCCAACCTTCCGAAGGACAAGACCGCCGTCATAAAAAGGCTGAAAGAGACGGGCCAGTACGACAGCATCAGCATGGTGAACTATTCCAGGCTGAGGGCGGACATCGCCAAGGGAATCGCCGATCCTGTGATATCGGATATGGCGGACATCACATATGACATCAGGATGTCTCTCATCAAGAAGAAGCGAGATCAGAAATCGACGCGGGAAACCCTGACGGCTGCGGAGCATGCCATAACGTGGACGCAGATGATGACGCTGAGAATCGCCAGCGGGATTATTAGATCGCTAAACCACTCGCCGGAGAGAAGCCCGTAAACCCATGCGGCCAGCCCGGCCGTGCCCATCAGGAAACTCACCGAGGTTTTCATCATCATCAGAGCCATGTATGCGATGATGGGGAAGAAAACGAACAGAGACATGCATATGCACAGGCTGTTGTTCTCCGTGATTATCATCCCGTCGTTGACCTGCGTGTCGTAAAGGACCGTAGCAAGAGTCAGCACGAAAGATACCGCAAGAAAAATCACGGCCGGCTTCCAGACGAATGCCCTCACCCTGCCATTCTTTTTCCTCATCTCTGTGCTGCGCCTCGCCTGCAGCTCCGGATCGATGCTTTTGGCGATATCGAGGATCGAACGGCCGTCAGCACTGCCGGCAGCAGAGGCTGCGCTAGGCTCCGCTGTAGTTTTAGAGAGCAGACCGACGGATTCTGGCATCGCAACGGGGATGCGCGAACTTATGGTTAAAATTGACGCAAGGAAAAGCGGGGCCGGAAGACGGATGATGCCGTCCCAGGCGCCCTGAGATGTCCGCATGACGCGGGATGGAGGGGGATGGGCCGATTCGCAGGACTTACAGCGGTCAGATCAGATGTACATGTAATCGGAGGACTTCTTCCAGGCGTCGCTCTCGATCATCTTCTTGATCTCCCCATCGACCTTGTCCACGGTGTCCAAGGACATCTGGATGAAGGTTGCGACCACTTCTGGCTTGAGGTTGATGACGCAGTCCGGTATGCTGTACTGGAACACTGGCGCATATCCCTCATCTATCGGGTGAAGGTAGAAGCGCCCGTAGCGGATGTCGTTGTTCAGGGAGTTTATCCTGTCGAGAACTCCGACCTTGTGGGATTCGTCCACGGAGAAAGACATCAGAACGAGTATCCCTATGGAGTTTTCGTCGGAAGCCGCGACAACCCTCATGGGTATGTCATCGCCCATCACGTCACAGATAACGCTGCCGTTCTCATCGACATCATACTTGTATTCCATCAGATCGAAGGATTTCCTGACGGTTTCCTTGATCTCGGAAAGGCTGTGCCCCTTCCCGGCGGACACCCTCTTCTTAAGCCCAAACATGATTGGGTCAATAGATTAAGCATTATGAAAAACTATTGTCATAATACAGACAGTGATTGTTAATTTTCGAACATCACTATCACTATAGTGCTTTTTATAGCAAATCGGGCGGGAGCAATGGCCCCGCCTTCATGATTCAGGCGCGAAGACATCGGAAAACTATTCCGCAGCAGACGCAGAAAATTATCTGGCCGATCGGGCACATCAGACAGAATCTCCACAGCATCTTTCTGATCCCTTCTCCGCTCCCGAGGCTTCCCATAAGCACCGCTATCGTTGCGCAGAGCTCCGCCAGATACACCGAAAGCACGGCGGCAGTCCCGTCCATGCCGGCGAATCCGTCAATCTGCGACAGGGGCGCCAGCATGGAGACGCTCATACCCAAAACCATAGGCGCGAAGAAGACCGCGGTCGCCAGCATCATGTCAGTCATGCTCTTGAGATTCATCTCCAATCTCCGCCATGCGTGGTTCCTGTTCTGGAACTGCCTTCCCAGCGCTATCGCCAAGCGCCCGGCGTCTGTGACGTCCCTGCGGGAACAGCGGCAAATGTCTGCGAAAGCCACCGCCACATCCCCTGATATTGGTCTTATGGATCTTGCAACAGCCTTCACCGCATCTCCTTTGCATAGGGAAAGCTCCCTCGAATAAGCGGCCGCGGCATCCGCGCACTCGATTCTGACAGCAATCGCACCTGAAGAAGCGCTTTCGAAATTGTCGCCTGAGATCATCCTGCTGCCCATGTCGAACACGCAATCCCTCAGGCCGCCTTCGCATTTCGCACGCTTCTTGTCCTCCGCTACGTCTTTCCACATGAAAGCCAGCGAGGCGACGGAAGCCGGAGCCAACGTGAATAGAACCAACTCGTCCACGCCCCCTCCAAGACTGAGGTATACTATTGCCAGAGGGATGGCCAGCAGAAGGGGGAGAGCGCAGCGGAGTTCGCGGGCCTCGAACTCGGCGATGAGAAATGGGTTGGTATATCTGAGCCAAAACGATATCATCAGAATGGCGGCCGGGATCAGAGCCAGAGTGACGAACACGATCGTTCCTTTGTCTATGGTCCCGATGCCCATCATGCCCCCGAGGCTGAGCATAGGCAATATCGACATCAGTATCATGGGCACGAGGATTCCTATCCCGAACACCGTCATGCACGGCGTATTCAGCGATGCCCCATATTCGTCTCCCATATCCTTCACCGCGGTCAACGCGATGTCGGAGGCGTCCTTCAGCATGTTAGACCTCTCGTCCTGGCCGGAGGATTCCGAGGCCGCCATGCACATGTGGACCGCTCTCCGATATCCCGCCGCGGATTCCGGAAGCTCGGACATTGCATCGGATACGCATGAAGACATCGTCTCGGAGGATTTGGTGTCCACCTTCCTGACGATCGATGAGAAGAGCTTCCTGGACAGCGGCGGCCCCTCGGAAGCCACCATCCTCACAGCCGCGTCCCAAGATCCTCCAGACTCCAGCGACGATGTCATCATCCCGACCACTGTCGGGCATTCGTTCAGCAGCCTTTTGCTGTCGGTTCCGCTGAGAGCCTTCTTCATATCAGGGACACCCTCCTTTTGAGCTCGTCGAGAGCGGCTTCTGCCGGGGCCGACGGAGGCATCCTAGACAGTATATCATTGGACAGGGTGACCCATTCAGGGCCGAAGAATCTCTCGTCGGTCTTTCCCTTCTCTGCCAGCCAGTACCTCATCGCGGACCTAGCGCGGATGTCCTTTGCGGCTTCGGCCTTTCCCATCTGTGACATCCTCATCGCCCTTTTCATCGAAGGCGCCTCGAACATAACAGATTGGTCGGTCATGTCGATGAACTTCCCTGACTCCGATGCGGTGCAGACGAATTCCACCGCCCTTCTGACGAGGCTTCCGGTTCTCCTGTCCTTGACCGTTCCCAACGATACGATGGCATCGGTGGCCATGAACGCTTCAGGGGCGATTCCCATGTCGTAGACGACGCGGTTGTATACCGACATGGCCGAATCGCCGTGGATCGTACCCATGATAGCGCTCCCGGCTTTCCCCGTCCTCATGCTCTGATAGAGAGTGCGAGCTTCGTCGCCTCTGACCTCGCCCATGACTATCGCTGACTCTCCCATCCTCAGCGAAACCCTGAGAGCCTCATCGGCATTGGTAAGCGGGCTGCCATCGTTTCTGTCGTCCACCAGAATGGTCTGCACCTTGTAGCCCATGCTGCGCATCTGCTCCCCTGGCAGCTCGATGGTGTCCTCCATCCCTAAGATTCCCAGGGTCCGAGGAAACTCAAACCGGAAACCCAAAAAAGGATGGATCCGCAGAGGAGGCGTATGGCTGGAACGGCAGACCGATAACCGCAGACGGACGGTCCCTTTCCCTGGCAATTGTTATCAAAAAGGGGTTTAAAAAGTTTGCAGGTCGGCCCAGACAGGTCAGACCAACGCGCCGAAGGCCCTGTCCACCGCCCCGACGGCCGCACCGATTCTGCGGGGGTCGGCGTAGATGTAGCATCTGAGAGTCGTGTCGATCGACGAGTGCCTCATCATCCTGCGCAGAGTGTCCAGATCGACCCCGGCGTCCTTCATGGTCGTAGCGAAGAAACGCCGAAGGCAGTGGGGACTGAAGGATACCCCCGACCGCTCCACCAGGCCGTCCAGGACGGTCTCCAGCGCCCTGATGGACATGGGCCTGCCCACGTTCCTCATGCGCTCGTTGATGAAGAGGCGGCCGCTGGACCTGTCCCCGTATTCGCTCAGGATCCTCTCGCGGTGCTCCAGGTAGGGGCCGAGGTCCCGCTTTACCAGCTCGGACATGGCCATGATCTCGACCTTCCCCGCTCCGGCCCCCTTCCCTTTGACGTACAGCTTGTCCCCTCTGATGTCGTCCAGCTCTATCGAGACTATCTCCTTCCTGCGGAGGCCCATGGAGGCACCGAGGCCGAGAATCAGGCGCTCGGCAACGTCCGCGGCCCTGTATAGCTCCACCCATTCGTCGCTGAAGATGAACTTCCTCCTGACGGTCTCGCCGTTGAACCTGATCCTCGCGTCCGGGAAAGGGTTGTATCCGGTGGCGAAATCCATGAACCATCCGAACGCGTACAGGTAGTTGCGGGCGGTCGCCTCAGTGTACCCTCCGAAGGCGGCGCGGAGCTTCCTGAAGTCCACGGGGTTGACGTCCTCCAGTTCGAAGTCCCCCTTCACGGCTTTCAGGGCTCTGTAGCACACGGCGATGGACGACATGCGGCCCCTGATGGTCGCTGGCTTGCTCTCCCATTCCCTGAGGTGATCGGCGTACTCCCTCAGCTTCCCGAGGAACCTGCGGTCCTGCTCCGTCTCCGGCTCGAACGCGATGTGGTCGTTCCTGCTCTCCTTCAGCTCCCTGTACAGGTCGTTCCCGGCGGCGTACGAGACGAAGTTCGAGAAGCATTGGATGTGGGAGCGGACGTTGGCCTCGCCTATCATCCCCAAGAGACTCGACTCGAGCGATTCCATGTCGGAGACTCCGTATCCCTTCAGGGCCTTCGGGCCCACCAGGGCGTCGAGGAGGTTGGAGCAAACAGTGACGCGCGACGCGACGACGCCGAGGTAGCCCTCCTTCACCCCGCGGGCAGCCATGTTCTTCAGGAACTCCTCCAGCTCCTTCTGGAACCTAAACCCGTCCTTCAGCCCGACGCTCCATCCGGGCCTGCTGACTCCGTACCCTTCGATGTCGATGACGGGCGGCTTCCCCGTGGCGACTGACAGGAAAGAAGCGAACGCGTTGAGGTAGCGCGAGACGTCCGAGATCCCGAAGTCCCTGAGGTATGCCTCGACGTAGTCCAGATCCTCGGCCCCGAGGCTCGGGAGGTCCAAGGCTCCGTGCCTCTTCTCCAGGACGAAGATGCATGCGCGGACGTTCTTAGCGTGGGTGCACCTCGTCGGAGGGGATAGCCCCGCATCCTTCTCGCGCTCCGAGAATACTCTCAGAGGCTCTTTGTAGGATTCCTCGATGCGCCGCCTGTCGGACTCGTCCCCTTCGGACCTCCTCGGGCCTTTCCCGGCCCTGTCGGCCAGAAGCAGAGCCTTGTTTCCGCATGCCCTCCCGTACGACCCCAGATCTATCAGCATCGGCATGCCCGTCGAGAGCGACACGAACACCGCGAACGTCCTCGCCTGGCTGACCGGATTCCTCGCCCCGTAGCGGCGGAGCTCCGACAGGAGATAGTCCATGTCCTTCCCCGTGATCCTGTCCAGCCTCACGATCTTCCTCTTGCGGAGCATGAGGAAGAGGCAGTTGTAGACCATGCCCCTGTGCTGGCTGACCGTGCCCTTGGCGGCCCCTCCCGCTTTTTCATTGGCGGAGAATTCGGCGATCTCCCTGCCGAAGAGGCCGTCGATAAGGCTTCTGTCCACGAGGTCCTCGAGACGCTGCACGGCCGTCACCTCCGGAAGCCGGGACCGAAGCCGTCGCTCCGCGCGGGAGCCAATTCTCGCGGCCGGATGTACCTGCCGTCTCGCACTTTAAATAATCCTTGATGTATCTGCATCTAACCATAGCTTAACACCTGTGGCCAGGTCCGCTTTTCAGATTGGTAGTCGGCTAGCGGACCGTTCTTCATTCCGAATCGGTTTGTTTCCTTCTCCTTGGTTTCCTGGCTTTGGCCCCGGATTCGTCTTCCTCAGCCTGCGCATCCGTCTCGTCCGCGCCCAGATCCGACAGCGTCAGCAGGCTGTCGCCCGCGTCATACTCCTACGTCTCCGGGAGCCTTATCGTGACGTCGAGGTAATCGCCGTGGACGAGCGCCATGCGCTGTATCACCTGCGACGGCACCGTCACAAACTTGTTGTTCCCGTTGATCACGA
>JAEEGL015461488.1_pt1 | contig 15875 bp, 13 predicted proteins | sample 9134231 | NCBI WGS metagenome assembly JAEEGL01 (sample SAMN16246548, study PRJNA631951) | gut metagenome | biome: gut microbiome; feature: rumen; material: fiber-attached | host: Bos | place: Iran: Karaj | collected 2018-10
ACTGCTACAACCATAAAAAGCATTTTTTCCAATGCTTGTCACACTATTGGGAATAGCGATAGAAGTAAGACTACTGCAATTACAGAAAGTCTCCCATCCAATGCTTGTCACACTATTGGGAATAATGATAGAAGTAAGACTACTGCAAGCAGAGAAAGCACGTGAACCTATGCTTGTCACACTATTGGGAATAGTGATAGAAGTAAGACTACTACAACCATAGAAAGCACTAGCGCCAATACTACTAACACCATTATTTAAAATAATACTTTTTATTGAGATTCTTTTAGCATCCCACGGATTACTAGCATTAGTACGTGTTCCTCCACCAGCAAGTATAGTTGTAGAAAGATGATAGTCATCCATATTACCTGTACCAGATATAGTAAGTGTACTATCTCTTAGTGTCCACGTGAGATTATCTCCACATGTTCCACTTGTTTGTGAAAAGAGTTGTGTGCTCATAAGTAGCATTATTGCTGCAAAGAAGGCTTTTGTTTTCATATTATTGTTGTTTGGATTAACAATTTACTTTGGGACATAAAAAAAGCGTGGGTTTTCGTTTGCTCATTTGACTGTTTGAGGTTCTGGACAACCTTGTTAACTCAAATGCACGCACGTAAAACTCACGCCGAAACGCGAGCGTGCATAAACCTTGCTTGAGTTAACAATGATTTGTTGAAAGTGTCCAGTTTTCAAACAATCAAGTTGGGCTTATAACGCTTATATATTAGCACAACATTTTGCGCTTGATATTTCCTTCTGTTTTACGTCAGTAAGTGACGATGTCTTTAAGAAATTGCCAAGCAAAAATTTAATGATTTTGACAATTCACGAATTGATTTTGCAAAGGTAATATAATTGTTTGACATATACAACAAAAGGACCCAAATTTCTTTGAGTCCTTTTTTGATTCTATTAATTATCTATTAGCTAGCGCGAAGCGATTACGGTTTTTGTGCTCCGTAGCCTTGTTTTGCTCCGAAGAGTTGCAAAGCTTTGTCGAAGTTGTAGCGGTTGCCGTACATCGAAACACGGTGAATCATAGTGCCTTGCATGTTCTGACCTGTTGCCTGACGGAACTGGTTGGATGCCGAGTTGCGGTCGAAGTTCTCGCTGCTGGCAATAATCTTCAAGTTGGCAAATGCCTCCAGATAATCCTTATCAACAGCATTGAAGAAAGGATCGTTTCCAGGAAGTTCCTTGTTGTTGTCAGCCTTCGGCAGAGTAGCTTCGTCGATCATATCCTCGATGTCAGCGCACTTGATATTGGTCCATTTGCCTCCTCCCTTGGAAGGAAGTTGAACATCGGCAGCATTGAGGAAGAAATAGTTGTCATAGAGATTGGTAACTTTCTTTGCCTCCATAGCTTTCTCGCTGTCGATACGTGTACGAGCAATAGCTGCGTAGTTGTTGGCAAGGAAGATGTTGTGGTGAACATCACCGTTTACTCTGTTCATGAACTCATAGCCATAACCCATGTCTTCCATGATCTTGTCGCGGCACCATGAGAAAGCCACAGTGTTGTGATGGAAGTTGACATGCGAACGCTCGCCGGTCTTATCCCAACCATCGATACGAACACCTCCGTAGCGGTTGCTGATGATAACGCAGTTGTAGATCTCGATCTCACCACAGCGGGTATTGAACTGCAGACCGAACATAGAGCAGTTGGCAACAAGGCAGTTGCGGATAACAACATCTCCGGCAATAGCTCCGTCGGAGTGGAAGCCCTGGTGCTGGATCTGTGGAGGCGATGTGTCTTCCATACGACCTGTTTCGAATGCAGCAGACGGGCATCCGTTGCGCTCGTCATCCGGATTGGCAGGTTTGTAGAAGTTCTCGAAGCCCATGTTGAGCATGATACCGTCGATGATCAGTTTGCCACCGGTTTTATAGTTGATGTCGTCCAAACCACTGACAGTGATAAGAGCTTTGCTTCCGTTGGTTCCTCGCTGCTCTTCACCGGGTTCGATTCTGGTGACGTACTTCAGCGGGTCACGCTCTGTGAAGTCTTCGTTCCAACCACCTTCCAGAGTAATCCAGTTGGAGATCTCAATATAACCGGAATTGGTGTAACCGAGGAAGTTACCTTCACCAACGCGAACGATAGCTCCGTTGTCACCTTTTTCCTTAATGATGTTGAGCACTGCCTGAAGATCTTTCTTGGCAGTAGCAGGGCTAAGACCATCGGCACCACGCGATGAGCCTTGTTTCGATACGTAGTACACAGTGCCGTTATTCTCTTTGGCAGGTCCGCTCTTCTGGGTAGAAGACGACTTCTGAGGCTGAGACTGGGACTGTGACGACTGCGACTTATTCTGCTGCTGAGTAGCTGTGGTCTTGGCGGAATTAACCAAGTTGCGCAACAACTGTGCAGGTGCAACCATAGCAAAAGAGAGCATGATAGTTGCCACAAGGAAAAGACGTTTTGTCATAATGATTGATATTAAGTTAATTATATAAGTGATTTGAAGTATTCAAATTTCACCGCTACAAAGGTAATATAAAAATCCGAAACATACAAATAAAAAGTCATCCGCTTGCAGTAACGGATAACTTTTTATTAAAAATCAAATATATACCTCATATATATCATAGGGTGTCAGGACTTTGGCGTTGAGGGCGATTGGAATTGTCGAAATGCTGGTGACGGCGATGCTGAGGATGGTTGGGATGGTTGAATGGCAGAATGTGAGGTTTGTTCTTGCATGCAAACTGCCTTTTTCCCATCTCCTGATACTTGGCATACTGTGCATCGGTAAGGATGCGTTTCACCTTCTTGTCGGTTTTAGCCTTCTGCTCCTCGGGTGTAGCTTTCTTGTCTTTGATAGCTTTTGCTTCGTCCATGAACACGTCACGAAGTTTCTTGTTCTGCTTGTCGGTAAGCGTAAGCTGACGGGTAAGCATATCGGCTCTGAACTCAGCCATCTGCTCGGGTGTGATGTCTTTGAACTTAGCGCATCCCTCCGGTCTGCAGAAGTGTCCTCTATGCATTCCGTGACGTTTTGCCATTGGCATGCTGTCTGCTCTATGGAAATCGCCATGCATACGCATCTCCATTCGTGGATGTCGGTGATGACGGAATTCCTGCTTTGCCACTGTATCCTGCTCTTGAGCTGATACTCCGATTGCGATCATCATACACATCATTGTGCCTAAAATCATTCGTTTCATAACTTGGTCTCCTTTCATTTTGGTTTAGTTAATAGTTTTTAGTGTTTGTCGTTTTATCTATTAAATTCAAACACCGTGCCAAAAACAAACGACAAATTTCCTCCCCCATAGGGGGAGAATTTTGGATTTTCAGGTTTCAGCAATAAAAAGCAAAGTTTACTATGCTTAAGATTTTGCATAAAATATGCATAAAGAAGAGATGGCTAAGAGTTGTTTATTTCCGTTATACCATTCGGCTACCTGAAAAGTGCTTTTTCTTAAGATTTATGCATAAAAGTGAATAAAATATGCATACAGATTTTGGTCATTGAGACAAAAAAAGAGAGACATTGCGAACAACATCTCTCCTATAGTTTTCTTTTCAGTTTATTATTTTCCTCTAAGCCATCCGTAGTTCTCTTTGGGAGTCTGGCGAATCCAAGAAACTCCTGCCATTGAGTTGATGACAAGGAAGAAACAGAAGAGAACAATAGAGAATGCATTGCCAATCAAAGCAAAAAACACTATTCCTGAAAGAGAATAAACAAACCAATAAATCCAACTGTCGGTTTTACGATAGATAAGCCAGAAGTTGGCGAGGATAGACGATGCAATCATCAGAGAACCAAAAAGTTTCAAAGTCCAACCTTCAAACAAGGAGTCATGATTGATGACGTAAGTAACAATTATCCAGTCGAGAACAATTGTGGCTACAAACACAAAAACAGAAAGCAGTTTGGTCTTCACAGAGAGGAAAGCAGGATTGAAATCGCCTGACTGCTGGGGTTTTCTCCAATTGACTATCGACATTATCTGGAAAGGAATGAAAATGCAGATATTGAGAGCAGTAAGGTCATATTGCCCCTGAAGGAAAAACTGCACAGCAAGGAGTAGTGACATAACAATGCCAGGATAGAAACCCGTGTAATTCTGTGGGTTACGAATACTGAGCACATATCCTACACCTATGATACTTGCAGGAATTCCTATACACCATGCAGCTTCATTCCAACGCAGAAGAGTGGATGAATGAGTGATATACTCAACCAACCATAGCGCAAGGAAAAGAATAGTGAAAAGTGCTAAGGAAAAAAGAGTGTTGAGACCTGTTTTTTTCCAAAGTTCAAGAGTATTCATAAATCTAAGATTAATATTCAACCTTGTCAACGTTATCTTCCCAAGCTTTGAATCCGGCAAGGGCTTCTTCGTGCAACAACTGTTCGCCATGAATACGGCGATCAGCCATAGGAAGTTCTATTTCTTCGTATATAAACTTGTCGCTGAAATCTATTTTGGCAGCATCGTCTTGGTTGTTGCCGAAATACATTTTGTCGATATGAGCCCAATAGATAGCGCCAAGACACATTGGGCAAGGCTCGCAACTGGAATAGATAGTAGTGCCACTAAGGTCGAAACTGCCAAGTTTCTGGCAAGCAGCACGAATGGCACTTACCTCTGCATGAGCAGTAGGGTCGTTGTTGGCTGTTACACGGTTTACTCCGGTTGAAAGAATCTGACCATCCTTCACTATCACAGCGCCAAAAGGACCGCCGCCGTTTTTTACATTCTCGATGGAGAGGCGAATAGCCTCACGCATAAAATCCTCGTGTTTTTTCATGGAAAGAATATTAGTTTGTAATTAACGGTGCAAAGATAGATATTTTATCTTAATCTGGCAAATAAAAAAGGCAAAGACATCATAAGGACGTCTCTGCCTTTCGCAGAAAGTGCAATTATAAAGGTATTGAAGAGATCGTTACTTACTGCGTTTTATTTTGCTACCTACCGACTTGCCGATGTATTGCACGTCTGGCGAATGAGTGTCGTCGTAGGTTATCTTGCATAATCCGGAGCAATCAAGCAGCAGTGAGTCAGTTACGTTGAGTTCTACCCTGCTTGCACCGGAAGCATCAACTTCAGCAATGCGTGTCATAAGGTCGTTGGCATCTATCTTTCCAGCACCTGAAATGTCGATATTCATGTGGTCTGCACTGCCTGTGAGGTCAATACTGCCTGCTCCGGATGTAGAGATATCAAGCATATTGGCTTGCAAATCCAAATCCAGTTTTCCAGCACCGGACACATAGATACTCATCGTGTCCACCACAATTGTGCCTTGCGTATTGCACTTGGCAGCACCACTGAACTGCAGACTTTCAATGTCAGGAGTTTGAATCCACAATTTTGCACCATTTACTCCTGATTTTATAACAAGCACATTGTCGATTACTTCTGCACTGAAGCCGTTTCCGGGAGTGGCTTGGTAAGTTACGTATTGCTCTTCTGCCTGAGTGAGAGTGATTTTCGCCGAACCATGCACATTGACTGCATTGAAAGGCTCAAGCACCAGCGATTGCGAAGGTGCAGCATCGTCATCATCCCAACTATAGATGTCTGGATCTTGGAGTGCCTGCTGTACTTCCTCGTTAGTGGCTATTTCATATATACCAAGAACTGTACAACCTATCACAGAAGCCAGCCAGATAAAGAACCCCAACCATACAGCACGAGAGGAGATATGCTCACCTTTGCGGAAATACTTGACTATGGCATATATCAATCCAAAGATAGGCAGACCAATGATAATGACAAGAAGTATAGCAAGCAGTACGGCTATCCAAGGCGTGTGTGCAAAGAATACACCTATCAGTCCCAAGGGGAACAGAGAAGCTGTACCCACAAACAATGCATAGAAGACTATCATCGCTATAAAGAAGAAGAAGGCGCCAACCAACCATACAAAGATTTGGAGCATGGTAAGCAAGCAACCGCCGTTCCTGGCAGGATGCTCCTTCTGATACTCTATTTCGCGCTGGATATTCTCCACAGTAGGTTCTTCTCCACGCATGTCAAGGCGCTGTGCCGCAGTACGAGCCTCCGGCATTATCAGCCAGAGGATAAGATAGATGGGCAATGTGATACCCCAGATCAGCAGACACAGGAGGAATATGATGCGCAGCCAGATGGCATCGATATTGAACCAATGACCAAGACCAGAACATACGCCACCAATAATTTTATGGTCGGTGTCACGATAGACCTTGCGCTGCAAGAACTTGGAGAAAGAGCTTTCCTCTGCAGGAGTTGAGGGTGCATCGGCAGGGTCTTTGAAGTCTTCCGGAGTGCCCAACTGCTCCATGACAGCGCGCACCAGATTCATCGACACCACCTCGGTATGGTCACGGCGGAGTGCGTCGCGGAAAATCTCGGCTATTCGCGCCTCAATATCTTTCATCACTTCTGCCTTATCGGTGTCCTCGCCGAGATTGTTCTCGATGCTCTGCAGATATGCGTGCAGAGTTTTATAGGCATCCTCGTCTATATAGAAGGCAATGCCTGCGAGATTTATTGTTACTGTTGTATTCATCAGAGTAGTTTTGTTAACTATTAGACTAACGTGTTTTTATTGGATATCGTTATTGGTTTCTGCCGGTGGCATTATGATGCACAGAACGATGTAGAGCAGCAATCCTGGGAATCCGCCCAAGAAGAAGGTGAGAGCAGCATAAATCACTCTAGCAACAGTGGGGTCGATACCCATATACTCAGCGATGCCTGCGCATACGCCTGCCAACATCTTGTTGTTGGACTTTGTAAGTTTCTTTTCCATAATAGTATAATTGTTATTTGTTATTAATTTGCCATTTTGCTGACAGATGTGGATATAGCATCCCATTCTTTTTCGAGTTCGAGAAGCAGACTGTTGCCAGTCTCGGTGATACGGTAGTACTTGCGAGGAGGTCCTTCTGTGGATTCCTGCCATCGGTAATCAAGCAACCCGTTGGTTTTCATTCTGGAGAGCAACGGATAGAGTGTGCCTTCCACTACAAGCAAATCGGCCTGCTGAAGCATAGTGAGTATCTCACTCGTGTAGGCTTCGTGCTTGCTCAAGCAAAGCAGTATGCAGTATTCGAGCATACCTTTGCGCATCTGAGATTTAATATTGTCTATCATAATAGTATTAACCCTCATCCCGAGGATGAGACAGGTATGATTTTTATTTGTTATTTACCCATATAGTACTCCAGAATACGGAGTTTGAACAAGTAGTTGTATTTAGCTTGCAGATGCTCGGAAAGCGCCTTGGTGTAGGTGTTTTTGGCATCATAGTATTCATAACTGGTAGCTCTGCCTGCCTCAAACTTCTGTTCGGCATAGCGATATGCTTCTTTGGCAGATGCTGCAGCCTTTTCTGCCGACGATTGCTGTATCTGTGCAGCAAGTGCGTTGTAGTAAGCCTGGTCGATATTCTTGCGAAGCGACTGCTTGGTCTGAGATATCTGTAGGCGTTGGTTCTCGATGTTTATCTTCTGACGCTTGACCGTATTGGGAGTCTGCATCTTGTCGAAGATAGGTATGCTGAGGTTGATACCGACATTGGTTTGGAAGTTTTCACCAAGTTGTTTGCCAAAGGCCTCGTTTTCACCTCCGAAACGATGATAGTAGCCGGTGCCAATGTTTGCACCTGCAGAGAGAGTTGGCGAATAAGCCGACTTGGCACCTTTCAGCGCACTCTCGTTAGCTTTGAGTTGCGACTCTGCAGCACGTATCTCGGGTCGGTTTTGAAGTGCAGCTTCATATACCTGATCGTTGGTGGGAAGGAGTGTGCCTTGCAGTTCTTCTTCAGTAGGCACAACTATGTCGAAACGCTCGGAGTATACCACATTCATTGCCTGGGCAAGGTCAAGCAGCGAAAGACGCACGTTGTTTTCTGCCTGTATCAGCGAGAGTTCTTCTTTTGCATACTGTGCTTGCAAAGTATAGAGTTCGCCCTCTGCCAGACGCCCTTCACGCACCAGTTGCTCATTTCGCTCCAACTTGAGGCGCGTAGCTTCCAACTGACTGTCTGCCACCTGAAGCAATTCTTTGTTTAGAAGCACCTGCAGATACATCGATGATATATTCATTCGTATATCCGCTTCCATGGTCTCGGTTTTGGCTTCGCTTGCCTGCATGTTCAGACGTGCTTCATCAATGCGGTATTTCATCCCGAGTCCGTCGAAAAGCATAAGGTTGGCATTGAGCGAAAACGAAGTGTTTGCCATGTTTTGCGACACGATCACGTTGTCAGCACCTGTGGCCCTGCCGAAAGAGAAGTTCTGACCTACGTTTCCACTGATGGAGGGCGCGAAGTTCTGCTTCTGCTGGTTGTATTGCAGGCGCTGGATCTCATACTGGTTGCGCTGTTGCTGAACGCTGATGTTGTTCTGAATAGCGGAGTCGATGCACTGCTGAAGCGAATACACCTGTCCTCTTGCTGTCAGCGAAAACAGCGCCAAGCATATTACAAGTTTGGTCTTCATATCTTATTGTTGAATTATCTGATTACCTCTTACCAAATCACCTTCTTCCAGTCCGGAGGTGATTTCTATATTGATGCCGTCCGACATGCCGGTGGTTACACGGCGGGTGGTCACATTCTGTGCAGTGGAATCGGTTGCCAGTTCCACATACGAAGAGTCAGGCGTGATATGCACTGCAGCTTCCGAAACTGAAAGGACATCTTGTCTAGACTGCAGTACTATCTCGGCATTGGCACTATATCCGGAGCGGATCTGTATAGAATCGGGAATGCGTGCTGCACCTTTTATCTCGAACATCATAGCACCATTCGACTCTGTTCCCTTGGGAGATATATACTCCAGTTTGGCAGTGAAACGACGGTCGTTCAAGGCACCTATGATCAGATCCATCTGCATTCCTTCACGCAGTTTGCCCACTTCTGTTTCATCCATTTTGCCTACGAAAAGCATGTTCGACATGTCAGCCACAGTAGCGATGGTAGTACCTTCGCTGAAAGCGCCGACACTCTGCACGGAGTTGCCTACTTTTACAGGAATCTCCAATATGGTGCCCGTGATGTCGGAACGAACAATGGTATTGCCCGATTCTTTCGCTGCTGCGGTTACACCTTCCTTAACGATAGAGAGGTTGTCTTTCGAGTTTTGCAATTCCTCTTTCGCTTTCATGTACTGCAACTCCGATTTCTGATATTCTTCGAGCGAGATAACGCGCTGAAGGAACAAAGCAGAGTCGCGCTCAAACACTTGAAGTGTGTTTTTCAGATTGACTTCTGCCAGACGCAGTCTTGACTCGGCGCTGCTTAGTGCCTGCATGTCGGGCACTACTTTGATTTTTGCCACTGCCTCGCCTTTCTTAATACTCTGACCTGCTTCTTTGTAGATTGCGGCTACAATACCCTGTATCTGCGCCTTGATTGCCACTTCGTTGCGAGGTTCCACTTTACCTGCCACGATAGTGCGTTTCTCAAGATTGCGACGTTCTACACGATGAGTTTCATAAACAACCGGTTTGGGTTGCTGACGTTTCCACAAGAAGAAAAACGTTGCCAATACGCCTGCAGCAAGCAGAACGACTAAAATCCATCTAAATACTTTTTTCATTTTATTGTTGTTTTATAATTATTCTTCGCTTAATGCTTCAATCGGTTTTATTCTCAAGGCACGAACAGCAGGCAGCATGCCGGCCAATATGCCAATGATGATTATTATCACAAGGCAAACCACTGCAACTTGGAACGACACTTGAGGATGCTTGAGAAATGCATCGGATTTATCCATTATGGGTTCCACAATCGCCAAAATCCCTACTCCAGCCATTATTCCTGTTACTCCCGCCATGGCTGTCAATGTTGTGCTTTCTGCAATAATCTGCCTGACAATAACCCATGGTGAAGCGCCTATGGCTCTGCGTATGCCGATTTCCTTGGTGCGTTCGCGAACAGTGACTAGCATGATGTTGCTGACTCCTACTGCGCCTGATATCAGTGTGCCGAGACCTATCAACCAGATGAGTGCAGAGAGTCCTATATTCAGGAAGTTGAGCGACTTGAATTCTTCTTCCGCATTGAATCCCCAAATGGCTTTGTCATCGTCAGGAGCAACCTGATGACGCTCTTTGAGAATACGTTCTATCTCTTTCTGCAATTGCGCCATTGGTACTCCATCTTTGCTCACAGCCATCAGAATATGCAATACATCACCGTAATTGCATACTTGCTGAATAGTGGTAATTGGGGCAAGCAGCATCTTGTCGGGATCTCCGCCTATGTATACGCTATTGGTGTTTGCACCACGTACACCTATTATAGTATATTGAATGCTTCCGCACATGATGCGCTCTCCTACAGGATTGCCTCCGAAGGGGAAAAGCACTTTGTACATCTCATTTCCTATAACACACACTTTGCGTTTTTGCTGCAAATCTATCTCGTTGATGAAACGTCCGTAGAGCAACTCCAACTTCATAACCTTGGTATAGTCGGGCATTACACCTGCCACACGATATGTTTCGTGTCTGTCGGCTATCGAAACAACGGTATTACCCTGAAAAACCATAGGCGACAAACTAGCAATGCCATCCACTTGTCTGAGTAAGGCATCCATATCGCTTGTCTGAATATTCCACTCTCTTCCTCGCTGAAAACCTTTGTATGGTTTGCTTGTCTGACCTGTGCTAATTACGCAAGAGTTCATGGCAAAACCATCGATATTGCTGTATATACCGTTTCTTAAAGCATTGCCAAGACCTATAAGAATCATCAGCATAAGCATACCCCAGAACACTCCGAAGGCTGTCAGCACGGAGCGCGACTTGTTCTTGGTTATCGTTTGCCATATTTCGTCAAGAAAATCCATCAGATGATTTGCTATTGGGATATTTACAATTTGCGTTTTGCCTGTTTACTTTTCATAGTTGAGAGCTTCTATAGGTTTGATTCGCATAGCTCTGACTGCGGGAATAGCACCTGCGATCACTCCCACCAATATCAGAATGAACGTAGCAATAGATATAACCGGAATATCAACAGTCGGATTGCGGAATGGATAATCGCCTGGTGGCACCACCTTGTTTATCACTTCCATTATTCCAATACCCACAAACATACCTATATATCCGAACAAAGCGGTTATCAACAGACTCTCGCCTACTACAGTCATCAGAATCGTGCGCGGAGGAGCGCCTATGGCTTTGCGAATGCCAAACTCCTTGGTTCGCTCGCGAACGCTCACCAACATGATATTACTTACACCTACTGCACCTGAGATGAGTGTGCAGATACCGATAATGAGTACAAACAGGCGAATGGCATTCATCACATTGTTGGTTTCCGATACACGTTCTTCCTGACTCCAGACTCCTACCGCACGGTTGTCGGCAGCATCAAACTGCATATAAGGCGAGAGCGTAGTGCGCACTTTGCTCTCAAAAGGCGACGATTCTCTTTCCCAGCGTCTTTTTGCCCCGCTTTTCTTTTCTGAAATAGTAGAGGAAGCGTATTGGGAAGCAATGGTAAGCGACATATGGTCGAAATGTCTGTCAGGTGAGAAAATTGCCTGGTGAGTGGACAGAGGGATATGCACTGTAGCACCTTCCCAACGATCGCCGTTCTCACATATACCCACCACCAGGAAAGATATGCCTGCCAGATGAATATATTTGCCTATCAAATCTTCTGTTCCGAGTTCCTCGGCGCAACGCTTGTCCACCACGCATACCTTCAACCGCTCTCGTTCATCACGTGCATCAAGAAAACGTCCTCGATAGATTGTCTTACGAAATATCTGCTGATACTCGTTTTCTACACCCTTGAGAGTGACAGATGAGTATTGCGAACCATAGTTGGCAGTTACGCCGTCGGTATTTGCAACCACCGAGAAGAGTTCTACTTCGGGCAATTCCCGAATCAACTGCGCCTCGCGATTGGTGAAATACAGCGGTCGATCGGCTTTAAGTCCTTGATATGGCATACTTGTCCAACCTGCCCAGATGTCAACGGCATTCTGCAGACGATTGCCGTAGGTATCCTGTATTCCGTTCTGCAAACCATTGCTCGCTCCAAGAAGTATAACTAGTATGAATATACCCCATGCAACAGCAAAACCGGTCATCGCAGTACGAAAACGATTACGACTGATGCTACTCCATATTTCAGAGAATATTCCCATCCTTTATTCTTATTATTCTGTCGGTTGCTTCAGCAACACTCTGTTCGTGAGTCACCACGATGGTGGTTATGCCTTCTTTGTTCAACTCCTTGAAGATATCCATCACTTCAACTGTCGTCTTGCTGTCCAAAGCTCCTGTGGGTTCGTCGGCAAGCAGAATCTTTGGTTTGCTGACTATTGCCCTCGCAATTGCCACACGCTGTTTTTGTCCTCCCGACATCTCCGAAGGCAGATGGTCTGCCCAAGCTGCAAGTCCCATACGCTCCAGTTGCTCCATGGCAAGACGGTTGCGCTCGCGTTTACCCACACCTTTATAATATAAGGGTAATGCCACATTCTCGAGAGCGTTCTTGAAGTTCAGAAGATTGAACGACTGAAAAACAAAACCTATCAGTTGGTTGCGCAGGCGGGCAGCTTCGGTCTCCGACTGACTCTTGATGAGTCGTCCGGCAAGACGATATGCGCCTTCATCATAATTGTCAAGTATACCTAATATATTAAGGAGTGTACTCTTGCCCGAACCCGAAGCACCCATGATACTGACGAACTCACCATCCTCAATATCGAGGTTGATGCCTTTGAGCACATGCAGTTCGTTGGGTTGACCGAGGTTATACGATTTGTGTATGTTCCGCAGTTCTATCATTTTTTTGTAGAGCTTATGAAGTGTATTGTTTTCAATTGACGCTGCAAAGGTATAACAAATTTTAGTACCTTGCAATACCTAGTACTATATTTTTTGCGATTTCTTATAAAAAAAAGCGACCACCTTTCCGTAGTCGCCTGATTATTAGCAAATTACTATTTTACAAAAAAAATCACTTTTTTTGCTCATAGTGCTTGCTTATACATCTTTTTCCTCTTTTGGGTGGAGAAAAAAGTGGAATTAGAGTGCTGCAAGTGTCTTTTGCAACCACTCCCATGTCTTTTTCGTTGAGGAGATGCTTAGTTGTTCGCTTGGTGAGTGTACTCCCGACATTTGAGGACCGATGCTAACCATGTCAAGCCACGGATATTTCTCAAGAAATAGTCCGCATTCCAAACCTGCATGTATTGCTTTCACATCGGGTTCGGTGCCGGTAAGCGAAACATATGCCTGACGTGTTACTTCCAGCAGTTCGCTGTGCACATTGGGTTTCCAACCCGGGTATCCGTCGCCATGGGTAACTTCAGCACCTGAAAGCAGCAATGCACATTCCACCATATTCTTAAGGTTGTGCTTCTGACTCTCCACCGACGAGCGTTGCGAGGTGTTGATTTCAATGTATCCTTCTCTCATCTTCACAGAAGCGAGGTTGGTGCTGGTCTCTACCAATCCCGGCATATCTTTCGACATAGCAAATACACCATGCGGGCATGCGTAGAGCGAGAGCAGCAGTTTGTCGCTTACCTCTTTTGGAAGCACCGTCTGAGGCATCTCTTCGCTTTCGAGAGTGAGAAGCATATCTTTCTCTATCTCTTTGTATTCGCCTTCTATTTCGGCCACATAGTGATTGAACTGTATGCGAAGTTGCTCTTTATATGCGAATGGAACAAGCACAAGCGCTTCTGCTTCACGGGCTATAGCATTTCTCAGATTGCCTCCGCTGATGCTTGCCAGACGCAGGTCGGTTTGTTTGTTCAACATGAATAGGAAGCGCACCAGCACTTTGTTGGCATTGGCGCGACCTTTGTTGATGTCGTCGCCCGAGTGACCTCCCATCAATCCTCCCACTTTTACGCGTGCGGCAAACCACTTTCCTGCGGGTACTGCTTCAGGGGTATAATGCAGTCTGGCAAGAGTATCGATGCCGCCTGCACAACCTATGAAGATCTGTCCGTCGTCTTCGGAGTCGAGGTTAATGAGGCGTTTGCCTTTCAGCAGTCCGTCGCCCAATTTGAAGGCACCAGTCAAACCTGTCTCTTCGTCAACGGTGAAGAGAGCTTCTAAAGCAGGATGTTGCAAAGTGGGGCTGGTAAGGGCTGCCAGTGCCATGGCTATACCTATGCCGTCGTCACCGCCGAGGGTAGTGCCACGGGCACGGATCAGGTCACCATCCACGTAGGTCTCAATACCTTGTGTCATGAAGTCGTGATCCACATCGTTGTTCTTTTCGCACACCATATCCATATGTGCCTGCAGTATGACACCGGGATGATTTTCATAACCTGCTGAAGCAGGTTTACGCATTATGACATTGCCAGCCTCGTCTTGCAAATATTCAAGAGTATGTTTTTTGGCAAAATTAATGAGCCACGCTCCTATTTGCTCTTCATGCTTTGACGGACGCGGCACTTTAGTAATTTCGTGGAAAATAGAGAATACTTCCTTGGGTTCAAGAGTATTTAACATAGTTTGATAGTATTGTGATTTGATTAGTTAACAATTACACTTTCAGTTTCATTATTATTTCTTTAAGTTATTCATTTTCGGTGCGAAATTACTAAAATTATTTGGAACACGCAAGTATAAAGCATCAAAATACAAGTTAAAGCACCATCAAAAAAGAAACGCCCTGCAAACAGCTAGGCGTTTCTTCATTTTATCGATATTGTTTATTACTTCGGTAGAACAGTAATACGAACGATTCGATTGAGTGATGTCTTCTCGTAGACTTGCTCACGGGCACCTATAGGATTAATGGTGATTTTGCTTTCATCTACGCCATAGTCATTCACAAGAATATCCCTAACACTCTCAGCACGGCGTTTTGCCAATTCATCATTATATTCGACTGAACCTGTTCCAGCATCGCAGTATGCATCCAGACGCAGAGTAGCCTCGGGGTAAGCGGAAAGGAATGCAGCTACGTTGTAGTACTGAGCCTCATAATCCTGTTTGGGTTTATCGCTTCTGATAGCAAACTCTATCAAACCGATTTGGAACGGTTGGTCGAAAGTGCCTTTCTTAGCAGCCTCGGAAAGATTCGAATTGGAAATTGGGGCACCACGTTCAAGAACAGTCTCCGTATTGTTGTAAACATATACGGTATCCTTATTAATATTCTTACGTTCTTTCTTTTCACGAATGCCAAATTTATGGCCGCCTATATTATAGGTTGCACCTATAGTGAAGGCCAAGTCAGCTTGAGTAACCGGACCGGCGACCTGCCTATGATAATTAGGCATAAACGCAGTAGACAATTCAAGATTGATATCCCAGTTCTCCGTAAGGCGATACTTACCTATCAACCCAGCATTGCCGGTCAAACTGCCACCACCAATAGTACCATGTGACTTAACATCAAAGACCTGGAGATAACCCAAACCTATGAAAGGGATGATGTCCCATTTCTGCGAATCAGCCCAACCTCCCTTGATACAACTAAGCAGCGACAATGTGAAGTCCAAATGCGGATTTATATAGAATGCTTCGTATTCGAGTGAACCATCAGACATTACTCTCGGACTGAGAGGAGCATCCGAACTACCAATCTGAGAAAAATCGAATCCCAAATCGTTAGCTCTTTCGCCACTTATAGCACCTTTCCACCACATACTTTTCAGTTGTAAGCGGAATCCAAAATAAGGCATAATCCATTTACCTACAGTGACGGAAGTGTTAAGTCGCACACCGTTGCTGGCAACAACCTCCTTTATGGAATCATTGAAAAGGACATCTCCGCCAAGTTGCAGGTCGATATACCAGTCATCCACACCTTTTCCTAAGCCATTATAAACGGTTTCAGCAGGTGCATTCTCGTCCTGAGCGAAAGTTACCACACATACCAGGCAACTCAATAACAATAGAAATATTTTTTTCTGCATAAG
>JAEEGL011150656.1_pt1 | contig 15874 bp, 12 predicted proteins | sample 9134231 | NCBI WGS metagenome assembly JAEEGL01 (sample SAMN16246548, study PRJNA631951) | gut metagenome | biome: gut microbiome; feature: rumen; material: fiber-attached | host: Bos | place: Iran: Karaj | collected 2018-10
CGTGACCATAAAGCAGTGTCTTGTGGAAAATGCTTTTGGCCTTGATCAGGAACAGTTCAGGGAAAGGATGAGCAGGTCCTTGGAAACCATTGCAGCTGATGTGGATGTGGTTGTGCTTGCCCAGGGAAGCATGGCATACTGCGCTGATTTTCTTAGCAGCAAATATGGCCTCCCTGTTTTATCCAGCCCTTCCTATGGTGCAATGGCACTGAAAAATGCGCTTATCAAAAAAGGAGTCATAAATGGATAAAGTCATTTTGTCCGTAGCGCCTGTTTGCGCATCTCCCCATAAGATCATTCCTGAAGAGATCGCAGAAGATGTCTACGAAAGCTACATAAACGGTGCTGCCATGGTGCATCTTCACGTAAGGGATGAGAATGGGGCACTTACAAAAGATCTTACTTTAGTCAAAAGAACTGTTGAGCTCATAAAACAAAGATGCGACATCATCATAGAAATCTCAACCGGTGGTGTTTCTGATCTTAACATCAGGGAGAGGTGTCAGCCGATATATGCGGATTTTACAGAGGCTGTGAGTCTTAATGTGGGATCTGTAAACCTCGGAAAGAGTGTATATCAAAACCCTATCGATGATGTGAAATTCTGTGTGAGCGAGCTTATCAAGTATAAAAAATACCCTGAGACAGAGCTATTTGAGCTGGGTATGGTAAATACAATGGCAAAGCTTGTGGAGGAGTTTGACTTTACATCACCAATACTTCTTGCACTGGTGTTTGGTCATGAAGGAGAACTTCCAGCTACGGAGAACGCACTAAGGCACATGGTGCAGTATGTGAACGAATGCTTCAGGGGCAGGGAAGACATTATTTGGGGATACACTCAGGCTGGCAGAAGAGACTGGGATATGATGCGCTATGCAGTCAACTACGGCGCCGGATCTTTGAGGGTAGGCTTTGAGGATTCAGACTATCTTGATACCGACCAAAGAACTGATAAGAACAGTGCGATAGTCAGGCGTGCGGCGCAGATCATAAGAGAATGCGGAAAAGAGCCTGCTTCTTCAAGAGAGGCAAGAGCCATACTGGGTATTTCATAAAGCGGGGAGAGTATGGAAAAACTTATTTATGAGGAAGTGAAAAAAGAAGCTGACCTTCTTGGGCTTTCCTATGGGGAGGCTGTAGGCGCAGCTAAAAAAGAACTGCTGGAAAGTGCTGGAAAGTACCACAGGACCTGGGTTGTTTTGGATGATGATCCCACAGGGATTCAGACAGTCCACGATGTGGCGGTATATACACATTGGGATAAGGAGACTCTGAAAAGAGCCCTTGTCAATGAGAAAGGTCTTTTCTATATACTCACTAATTCAAGAGGCATGACTTCAGATGAATCTAAAAAACTTCACCTGGAGCTTATGGATGATCTGATAAAGGCTTCAAAAGAGACGGGAGTGGATTTTGACGTTATAAGTCGAAGCGACTCTACTCTTCGGGGCCATTTCCCACTAGAAACTGACATTATCTCAAATAGCATTTTAAATGAGCAGGGTCAAAAGACAGACGGCCTTATCCTTGCACCTTTTTTCCAGGCTGGAGGAAGGATAACTGTTTCAGATGTGCATTATGTAAGGTACCAAAATGAGCTGGTTCCTGCCTCTGATACAGAGTTTGCAAAAGATGAGACCTTTGGCTATGAAAACTCTGACCTGAAAAAGTACGTAGAGGAGAAGACTTCAGGAAAAGTAAAGGCAGGATCTGTGATCAGTATTCCTCTTGAAATCCTAAGGAGAGGCGATGTAGAGGGCGCCCAAAAAATGCTGATGCAGGCAAAGGATAACGCAGCGATCATAGTCAATGCCTTTGAACCTGTAGATCTTGAAGTATTTGGAGCAGCGCTATACAGGTGCCTTAGAGCCGGCAAAAGATATGTCTACAGGACCGCAGCTGATTTTGTCAAAGCTGTTGGCGCAGTTTCAGACAAGCCTCTTTTGGACAGGGAGGCACTTAAGGTTACTTCAGACAAAGGCGGCATAGTGATGGTGGGCTCCCACACAGACAAGACCACAAGACAGCTAAAGAAGCTGGAAAGCATCAAAGGGCTTGAGTTTATTGAATATGATTCAGACAAAGTCCTTGATGACAGCCTGGCGGATGAAACAAAAAGAGTTTCAGCCTATGCGTCAGACCTTATAAAAGAGGGAAAAACCGTAGTGGTCTACACCAGGAGAAAGGTTTTAAGTCTTCCCGGAGATACCAGGGAACAAGCCCTTCTTCGTTCAGTTAAGATCTCTGATGCTTTCACAGAGGTTGTTGGAAAGCTTACGGAAAGGCCTGCCTTCATTGTGGGTAAGGGCGGCATCACATCAAGTGACATAGGCACTAAAGCTCTTTTAGTGAAAAGAGCTGTGGTTCTCGGACAGATACAGCCAGGAGTTCCAGTGTGGGAGACAGATGAAAGCAGCCGCTTCCCCGGGATTCCATATGTGATCTTTCCTGGAAATGTTGGAGATGATGAGACTCTTTATAACGCAGTAAAAGTTTTGGCTTAGGAAAGGATTTTTTTCATGCTGACAGATACCAGATTTAGCAGTAATGCAAAAGTAAAGCCGCTTGGCGCCTGTGACACAGAGCTTACAGAAGGCTTCTGGAAAAGTGTAAGGGACGTTGTTTTTGATGCCACAGTGCCACAGCTTGAAAACATGTTTAAAGCTCCTGAAATAAGCCATGTGGTGGAGAACTTCAGGATCTGTGCAGGGGACAGCCAGGGGGACTTTGATGGCACTGTATTTGGAGACGGGGATTTTTACAAGTGGATGGAATCTGCCATGTACTGTGCGCTTCTTAGGAAGGATTCAGAGCTCTCAGCAAGGATCGATGAATACATTGATCTTATCGGAAGAGCCCAGAGACCTGATGGCTACATCTCAACCAAGCAGATAATCGGTGAGATGAAAAAAGATGGCACCAGCCGCATGGGTGATATCAACGACTTTGAAGTCTACAATTTTGGACATTTGATGACTGCTGCTGCGCTGCATTACAGGCTCACAGGCAAAGACAGCCTTTTAAAGATCGCATCAAAGGCTGCAGACTATCTTGAAAATATGTACAGGGAAGCGCTGGAAAAAGATCAGGTCCAGACTGCAGTCTGCCCCTCCCACTACATGGGACTTATAGAGCTTTACAGAGCCACCAGAGATGAGAGGTATCTTAAGCTGGCTAGAACTGCCATAGAGCTTAGAGACTCAGTGAAAAACGGACTTGATGACAACCAGGACAGACTTCCTTTAAAAAAGCACAGGAAGATCATCGGACATGCAGTAAGGGCAAATTACCTTTACGCAGGACTGTCAGATCTTTATCTGGAGGAAGGCGGAGATGATTACCGGGCTGTTCTCGACAGCGTCTGGGATGACCTTTTAAGACACAAGATCTATATAACCGGAGGATGTGGAGCGCTCTATAACGGAGCATCGCCCTATGGAAATTTCTTTAAACAGCAGCTTGTGCATCAGGCATATGGCTACGACTATCAGCTTCCAAATGTAACTGCATATAACGAGACCTGCGCCAATGTTGGCCTTGTTATGTGGGCATACAGGATGTTTTTGATAGAGCCAAAGGCTGAGTATTTCGATGTCATAGAGAGGGTCATGTTAAATACCAATCTTGCATCAATAAGTCTTGATGGAATCAGGTACTTCTACGAGAACATGCTTGAAAGAGTGAAAAATCCCGGGTTTGACCCTGTTTGGCCACTTCACAGAACAGAGTATATTACCAGCTATTGCTGCCCGCCTAACCTTGCAAGAAACCTTGCTCAGGTTTCCGAGTATATGTACGCAGTATCAAAAAAGGCTGTATACCTTGGGCTTTATGCCTCATCAAGAGCGCACATAAGGCTGGATAGCGGCTTTGAGGGAGTTATTGAAACAAAGACTGATTACCCTTATGGGGGAACTATTTCTTTTGCCTTCACAGATATTGAAACTAATGGAGAAATTGAACTTAACCTTCGTATACCTGCATGGGTTAAAAAAGGCTACGTAAAGGTGACAGGACCTGATGGAGAGATAAAAAAGCCCCTGGATGAAAGCAAAAGCGCAAGCTACTACTGCCTGAAGATCCAGGATCCATCAAGTACTAAGGCAGAGCTTTTTCTGGATATGCCAGTAAGGTACACAGTAGGCCATGACAGGATCGAAGAGGTAAGAGGAAGGGTATGCGTTGAAAGAGGGCCTTTAGTATTTTGTATGGAAGAGCAGGATGCAGGAAAAACCGCCCTTGAGAAGGTGATGCTGCCCTATGAAAAAGCATCTTTTACCACTGAAATGATCAGCATAAAAGACAGGGAGATCCTCACAATAAGGGGAAATGTCTTTTCCAAAGAGGGAGATGACAATGAAGGGGACAAGCTCTACAGGGAGCTTAAGGATGTAAGGTTTGAAAAAACTGATGCCCGGTTCATACCTTATTTTGCCTGGGACAACAGAGGCGATGACAAGGATATGAGAGTGTACTTTCCTGTGTGCTATGGAGGAGTGCTATGAAGATAACTGAACTTAAATGTAATTATCAGGACTGCCCTATAGGGATATCTTTGGACAAGGTTACCTTCACCTGGAAGTGCACTGATACAAAAGGAAAAAGAACAGCAAGGACAAAGTTTGTAATTGCTGAGGATGAGTCCTTTGACCATATAGTCCATGTGGAAGAAAAGGATGGGACTCTAAGCCCGTATGTACCTGAGACAGAGCTCCTTCCGGGGAAGACTTACTTCTGGAAAGTGGAAGTGACAGATGATGCGAATGATACCTGTAAGAGCGAGGTTAAGACCTTTGAGGGTGGTCATCCCGATGGGAAATTTTGGGGCAAATGGATAACTCCTGCCTTTTCAAAAGAGCTTCATCCTGTATTTAGAAAGAAGTTTGAACTTGGTAGTGAGCAGATAAGTAAGCTCAAAAAGGGAAGGCTCTACATCTGCGGACTTGGCCTATACGAAGCATATTTAAACGGCCAAAAGATAGGAGATGACTATCTTGCTCCATACTTTACCGACTATAGATACTGGGTACAGTACCAGACCTATGACATTAAAGACCTTCTTAAGGAAGGGGAAAACACAATTGATGTGTACCTTGGAAATGGCTGGTTTAAAGGCAGATTCGGATACCTGGCCCACGGACAGATGTGTGAATACTATGGGGACAGATTTCTTTTAAATGCTGATCTTATGATTGAGGGCGACGGATTTACCCATAAGATCAGTACTGATGAGAGCTGGGATGTGATGATATCTCCGGTTGCCTCTTCAGGAATCTACGACGGAGAAGTGTGGGATGCCAGAAAACAGGAAGCGATAGTAAACCCGGACAAAAGAGCAGTTTCAAAGGCTGTTGCAGTCTCAGAACCAAAATGCAGGCTGATGCCCATGCTTGGCCTACCGGTAAAAGCCCATGAGAAGCTTGCACCACAGGAATTTATAACTACCCCTGCAGGTGAGCTGGTCATTGACTTTGGACAGGAAGTGACTGGATGGTGCGAGTTTACATTTAGCGCCAATAAGGATGATGAGATAGTCCTTGAGTATGGAGAGGTCCTTCAGAAGGGGAACTTTTACAGAGACAACCTGCGAACTGCAACTGCGAAGTTTACTTATATAAGCAGCGGCAAGAAAGATACCGCAAGAACCCATTTTTCTTTTTATGGTTTCAGATATGTAAAGGTCCTTGGAATGAGTCTTGATATGGCAAAGAGCGCGGACTTTAAGGCGGTATGTCTTTACTCTGATATGGCTGAAACCGGTCATATCGAAACGTCAGACCATAGGCTTAACAGACTTATAGAAAACACGAAATGGAGTCAGAAGGACAATTTTGTAGATATCCCAACTGACTGCCCGCAAAGGGATGAGAGATGCGGATGGACAGGTGATGCCCAGATCTTTTCAGGGGCTGCTTCCTTCCATATGGAGACTCCTTCGTTTTTCAGAAAATATATGGCTGACATGATCCTTGAGCAGAAGGAGAAAAACGGTGCTGTTCCCTACGTGGTTCCTGACGTACTTACCATAGGACGATTGAAGATGGCAGAGCCTGAATTTGACCTTACAGAGGATAAGTGGGGAGAAGCAGGCGCCAGCGTGTGGGGAGATGCAGCAGTTATCATCCCTTGGAATATGTATATTCACTTTGGGAACAAAGCATGGCTGTCTGAGCAGTATGACAACATGAAGTCCTGGTGTGATTTCATGATCCATATGGAAGAGGATCACTGCCAGGGTAAGAGATTGTGGAACTGCGGTTTCCATTTCGGAGACTGGCTCTCACTTGATGTTGAGGGCGATGCAGCGGGAATGGACAACAGAGAAGGCGGAACAGACAAGTACTTTGTGGCCTCTGTATATTACATGACATCTCTGGAGACAACTGCCAAAGCAGCCAGGGTACTTGGAATAGAAGAGGATTATAAAAAATACCATGATAGGTCATTGGAGGTGAGATGTGCAGTCAGAGAGAAGTACAGGACCGGCAAAGGGACTCTTTGCATCAACTCGCAGACAGCATATGCCATCTCCATATGGTTTGACCTTTTTGATAAGGAGGAGCTTAAAGAAGCTGGAGAAAATCTATACAAGCTTCTTGAAACCTGGAAATTCCATCTTGCTACAGGCTTTGTGGGAACAGCATTTTTATGCAGCGCACTTACTAAGACAGGCTACCTAAAAGAGGCGTACACACTTCTTTTAAATGAAGATTATCCAAGCTGGCTCTATGAGGTTGAGCAGGGAGCCACCACTATCTGGGAGAGATGGAATTCAATCCTTCCTGATGGAAGCATAAGCGGAACAGGCATGAACAGCTTAAACCATTATGCATACGGAGCCATTGTAGAGTGGATCTACACTGATGTTTGCGGTCTTACGATGGATGAGGAGCACATGGCTGGTAAAAAAGTTCTTTTAAGGCCACATGCTGACGACAGATTAAAATATGCCAAAGCAAGAGTAAGCACTCCTGTTGGCATATATGAATCCGGATGGAAGATTAATGATAAAACTGCAGAGTATGAGTTCACAGTTCCTTTTGATGGAAGTGCCAGTTTTGTCCTTGACAGAGAGCTTAAGGATATAACGCTAAACGGAAAAGAGATATCAAAGGAAGACCTTAAAACAATGGAGTTTACCAGAGGAACTTATGTGATAAAAGGTATTTTCTTATAAAAAAAGGAGGATGGCTATGGCTAAGATTAAATTGGGATTTGCACCTACAAGGAGAAGCATATTCAGTGCTCCTGCAGCAGTGGAATATGCGAATTTGACAAGAAAGAGGCTGCGTGAGCTTGGCATTGAGTTTGTAGACATTGATGACATTGCAGAAGATGGCCTTCTTCATGATGAAGCTGACAGGATAAAGATAGAGGAAAAATTCAGGAAAGAGAAGGTTGACGGACTTTTCTTTCCCCACGGCAATTTCGGAACAGAATATGAGGTTGCCCGTCTTGCAAAGAGCATGGATCTCCCTGTACTTATCTGGGGACCAAGAGATGAAAGACCTGATGAGAAGGGAATACGTTTAAGAGACAGCCAGTGCGGTATTTTTGCTACTGGCAAGGTACTTAGAAGATTCAGAGTGCCATTTACTTATCTTACAAACTGTAACCTCGAAGATGATTCCTTTGAGAAAGGAATAAAGCAGTTTGTAAGAGTCTGCAACGTAGTCAAAGTATTTAGGAATACCAGGATCCTTCAGATAGGACCACGCCCCTATGATTTCTGGTCAACTATGTGCAATGAGGGTGAACTCCTTGAGAAGTTCAATATACAGCTGTCACCTATTCCGCTTCCGGAGCTGACACAGCAGATAAAAGAAGCTAAAGAGGAAGGCAGCAAAGTTGCTGAGACTATCAGGTACTGCAAAGAGAACTTCAACATTTCGATCAGTGATGAGCAGCTTTTAAATGTCGCTGCACTTAAGGTGGCTATGAGGACACTGGCAGATAAATACGGCTGCAATGCAGGTGCGATCCAGTGCTGGAATGCTCTGCAGTCAGAGATTGGAATAATGCCCTGTGCTGCGAATTCTCTTTTAAACGAAGAAGGCTTCCCTGTGGTATGCGAAACAGATATCCATGGTGCTGTGACAGCTCTGATGATGGAGGCTGCAGGAATGGATGAGAGCAGAACCTTCTTTGCAGACTGGACTGTCCGCCACCCTGATAACGACAACGGAGAACTTCTTCAGCACTGTGGTCCATGGCCAATCTCCTGTGCTGGCTGCAAACCAACAATAGGATATCCACTGGCATTTGATCATCCAGGTGCAGTTGAAGCAGAGGCTAAACATGGACTTTTAACTCTGGCAAGATTCGATGGCGATGAAGGAGAGTATTCGCTTCTTCTTGGAAATGCCAAGGGAATCGATGGACCCTACACCAAGGGAACTTATCTGTGGATCGAAGTTGAAAACTGGCCAAGGCTTGAAGCTAAGATCGTTGAAGGACCATATATCCATCACTGCGTTGGCATTCATCAGGATGTGGTTCCTGTTTTGTATGAGGCATGCAAGTACATCGGCGTAAAACCTGATCTCTACGATGATGTGGAGCAGGAAGTTTTAGACAAGATACATGGCATTTGCTGAGATATATCAAAAGAGGTGGATCATGGATAAAAAAACAGCAAAAGATTTGAGCGTTAAAGCAATAGATTTAAGGAAAACGGTCCTTGAAATGATCAGAAAATCAGGCGGAGGTCATATCGGAGGCGATTTCTCTGTTATGGAAACTCTGGTTGTGCTCTACAACGATGTGATGAATATCTCCCCTGAAAACAAGGATGATCCAGACCGTGATTATTTCATCATGAGCAAGGGCCATTCAGTGGAGAGCTACTATGCAGTTCTTGCTGACAGAGGTTTTTTTGATACAAAGGAGCTTGTTGACAGCTTTTCTCAATTTGGTTCGAAGTTTATAGGCCATCCAAACAATGAGATTGATGGAGTTGAGATGAATTCCGGGTCTTTGGGACATGGACTTCCTGTTTCAGTTGGAATGGCACTGGGACTTAGAATGGATAAAAGCTCCAGCAGGGTCTATACAGTCATGGGCGATGGCGAGCTGGCTGAAGGATCTGTCTGGGAAGGCTTCATGGCAGCAGGACATTACAAACTGGGAAATCTGTGTGCAGTTGTAGACAGAAATCATCTTCAGATATCCGGCACTACAGAAGAGGTAATGACTCATGAAAACCTCCACAGGCAGGTAGAGGATTTTGGCTGGAATGTACTTGAAGTAAATGGAAATTCCATCGAAGAGCTCTCAGATGCTTTCTGTCTGGCAAAAGGGGTAACTGACATGCCTACACTTATCATCGCTAACACGATCAAGGGCTTTGGCGGTGGAGAGATCATGGAAAACAATGTCAGCTGGCATCATCATGTGCCAGATAATGAAGAGTATGAAAAGATAATTGCTGCACTTGATAACAGAAAGGAGGCACTTATCAATGAATAAGATCCCAAACAGGCAGGCAATCTGCGAAGTTCTGACAAGACATGCAAAGGAAGATAAGGATATAATTGCGCTTTGCTCTGATTCAAGAGGCTCTGCTTCCATGACACCCTTTTTCAAGGAGTTCCCGGATCAGGCAGTAGAGGTGGGAATTGCAGAACAGAACCTTGTGGGAATCGCTGCAGGTATGGCACATGTTGGAAAGAAACCATTTTGTTTTTCACCTGCATGTTTCATCTCTACAAGATCATATGAACAGGCTAAGGTTGATGTGGCATACTCAAACACCAATGTTAAGCTTGTTGGCATCAGCGGCGGGATCAGCTATGGTGAGCTTGGAATGAGCCATCACAGTGCCCAGGATATCGCGGCAATGACTGCTATTCCCAATATGCGGGTGTATCTTCCAAGTGACAGATTCCAGACTGCCAGGCTTATAGAAGAACTGCTTAAAGACAATAGTCCTGCATATATCAGAGTGGGAAGAAATCCTGTAGAAGATATATATGACGAGCAGCTATCCTTTGAAATGGATAAGGCTGTTGTGACAAAATTTGGCGATGGTAAGGGCAAGAAGGCAGTACTGGTTGCCTGTGGAGAGATGGTAAGACCTGCGCTTGATGCAGCGAAAATACTGGAGTCAGAGGGTATAACAACTACTGTGCTTGATATGTACTGCGTCAAACCCTTTGACAGCGCTACACTTATCGATGCGATCGGGGATGCAGACCTTGTTGTTTCAGTTGAAGAGCATGCACCATTTGGAGGACTTGGTGCAAATGTGGCATCTGTTGTTTCCGCTGCAAGACCATGCAAGGTTATCCAGAGGGCCCTTCCTGATGACCATGTTATCACAGGAAAATCAAAGGCAGTTTTTGACTACTATGGACTTAATGCTGAGGGTATAGCAGACACGGTAAAGGGGAATATATGAGTGGACGTTATGTGATAGGCATAGATCAGAGTACTCAGGGGACCAAAGCTCTTTTGTTCGACAAAAACGGTGTCTTGATGTGCAGGGTTGATGTGCCCCACAAGCAGATCATAAACGATCTGGGATGGGTCAGCCATGATCCTGAAGAGATATACGAGAATATGGTAAGTGCTGTGCGAGCGGTTCTTGCCAAGGCAAATGTAAGTCCAGAACTGGTTGTTTCTATCGGGATAAGCAATCAGAGAGAGACAAGTCTTATATGGGACAGAAATACAGGAAAGCCGTTAAACCACGCAGTGGTGTGGCAGTGTTCCAGGGCAGTGAAGATCTGCGAAAGAACTGAAATAAGGCAGCAGGCTGATCATATCTTTGAGACAACAGGTATAAGATTATCTCCATATTTTCCCGCTGCAAAGATAGCGTGGCTCTTGGAAAACACTGTTGGCGCAGACAGACTTGCAAAAGAGGGCAATATCTGCCACGGAACCATGGACAGTTTCCTGGTGTTTAGGCTCACCCATGGAAAAACCTATGCGACAGATTATTCTAATGCGAGCAGAACGCAGCTTTTTGATATCTTTGATCTTAAGTGGGATGAAAAGATCTGTGGGCTTTTTGGAATTGACCCTGACAACATGCCAAAGGTCATGGACTCTGATGCCTGCTATGGATATACCGATGTTGAGGGCATATTTTCTGAGCCAATTCCGATACATGCTGTAATGGGTGACAGTCATGCTGCTTTATTTGGGCAGAACTGCTGCGAAAATGGCCAGACTAAAGCCACATACGGAACCGGTTCATCTATCATGATGAACATAGGAGATAAGCCAACTCTAAGTCATAACGGGCTTGTTACCTCTCTGGCCTGGGGAAGGAGCGGAAAAGTAAACTATGTTCTTGAGGGCAATCTTAATTACACGGGAGCGGTTATAACGTGGCTTAAGGATGGGCTTCACCTGATTGAGAACGCAGCTCAGACTAAGGAGCTTGCAACAAGCGCCAACAAGGACGATGGATTATATCTTGTTCCTGCCTTTTCTGGCCTGGGAGCACCATATTGGAATGCCCATGCCAAGGCGTCGATAGTGGGAATGGACAGAACTACAGGAAGAGCTGAATTTGCAAGAGCTGCTCTTGAATGCATAGCATATCAGATAACAGATATAGTCAAGGCCATGACAGAGGACTCCCATATAAACCTCACGGAACTCAGGGTAGATGGCGGACCTACAAGGAATGATTATCTGATGCAGTTCCAAAGCGATATTGCTGGCTGCAGGGTTCTTGTTCCTAACCAGGAAGAACTCTCCGGCATTGGAGCAGCATACATGTCTGGCATAGCAGTTGGCTTGTGGGATGACAGCATTCTGACCAGGATGAAAAGAACCTCCTATGAAGCAACTATGGACGGATCGGTTGTTAAAGCAAAGTATGAGGGATGGAAGGAAGCAGTCAGTTTAGTCAACAGATAAGAACTATCTTTAAGTGAGGACCAGTGTATGAGATATACGGATTATAAATTTGATGTTCCAAAAGAAAAAATAGTCAGAGTTATAGTTGATACTGACGCGAAGAATGAAGCTGATGACCAGTTTGCGATTGTACAGGCACTGCTTAGCCCCAGGTTTGAAAACGTTGGTTTTATAGCCGCTCACTATGGTACTTCTAGACATCCGGATTCTATGCTGAGAAGCTTTCATGAGCTGGAGACTATATTTGACAAGATGGGATTTGAGAAAGAAGGCATGATCTATAAGGGTGCAGAAGGACCAATGCCTGATAAAAAGACTCCCATTGTCAGTGAGGGCGCAAGGCTCATAATTGATGAGGCAATGAAGGAAGATGACAGGCCACTCTACGTGTTATTTCTTGGAGCAATCACAGATCTTGCCAGCGCTTATCTTATGGAACCAAGGATTGCAAAAAGGCTTACAGCAATATGGATCGGCGGAGGAAGATATCCGGAAGGTGGCCAGGAGTTTAATCTTGGCAATGATATTGCTGCAGCCAATGTGGTGTTTGAAAGTAACATTGAATTGTGGCAGGTTCCCAAAAATGTCTATGAGATGATGGCTATTTCTCTTGCTGAGATCGAGTATAAGATCTCAGACTGTGGAGAAATAGGAGAGTATCTGTTAAAACAGCTTGATGAACACGCCCATGAGGATATCCCCAAAAAGAGTGCTTTTAGAAGTGGCGAAACATGGGTGCTTGGGGATAATCCTGCAATAGGCCTTATTTTGTATGAGCACAGGTTTTGCTACGACTACGTACAAGCGCCGCTTATAACACAAGATATGACCTATGTACATACTGGTCTCAACCGCCCTATAAGAGTATACAGATCAATCGACAGTCGTCTGATACTTGAAGATCTCTTTTCCAAGTTAAACCTATTTGCAAAAAAGAATAGAATTTGAGCGATATAGGTAGTGACAAAACGTGATAAATTATATTATCATTATTTAGTAGATGGTTGTTTTGTTTTATGGAAAGTGAGGTGAGATCATGTACATTTCCATGCAGTGCTCTGACAACAGCGGAATGTTGAATACTGAGATAACTACATTCTATGGGATAAGATATGTTCCAAGATTCCGTTCAGCAGTGATCTCAACTGAACATATGAATCACGATTATGTCATTCCTATGACACCACAGGATTACGAGGCAGCAGTCAAACAGATAGGTGATGCCATGAAGGCTCATGCTACCATGATAGTTATTGAGAAGGGAATCGTGTGCCGCGGACGAAAAGGCGAGATAAGAAATGTTGAGCCTCAGAAACTGACGATCGTAGCGGTTTAAAAAGTAAAAATAATCCATAAATGTAGGGCTCCAGACCTAGTCTGGGGCTCTTTTGTATGGTATAACTATTAGAAAAGTTTCTGGGAGCTGAGTGTATGGAAAACCTCATAATTGCTACAAATGCGGTAGTGCCCTTTATGGTTTATATTGCTATAGGCATGATCGCCAAAAAACTTGGGCTTGTAAAAGAGTCATTTCTTAGGGAACTTAACGGCGTTATCTTCAGAGTCTTTTTCCCTTTTATCATGTTCAACAATCTCTATAAGGCAGACTTTAGCACACTTAAGGACGCAGGCTATGTGCTGTTTGCGGTCATTGCAACACTGATAGTTATCGCGTTATCTGTGCTTTTGGTTCCTGTATTTGAAAAAGAAAATCCCAAAAAGGGAGTTATCATCCAGGCAATCTTTAGAAGTAACTCAGTCCTTTTTGCCATACCTCTTGCGGGGAGCGTTCTTGGTGAAGAGGCCAGCATCAAGAGCAGCATCATTGTGGCATTTTTGGTGCCCATGTACAATATCTTTTCTGTAATGATCCTTGAATACTACAGAGGTGGTAAGGTTAAGCCGGCTGTTATTGTGAAGAACATCTTAAAGAATCCGCTTATCATGGGTGCAATTGCCGGAGCCATCTTTAACCTGCTTCCTGTCACAATGCCAGATAGCCTTGCTCATCCAATAACCCAGCTGTCTAACCTTGCAACGCCCATGGCGCTGTTTGTCCTTGGTGGAACTCTTAAGTTCTCTGACCTTAGGAAAAACGCAGTACCTGTGGCGGCTGGTGTTTTATTAAAACTGATCCTTGTCCCTGCCATTGTGACCTATGCCATGGCTTGCCTAAAGTACGAACCGGCAGAGCTCTTTGCAGTGTTCTGCATGTTTGCAACCCCTGTGGCAGCAGCGTCCTTCCCAATGGCCCAGAGCATGGGAGCTGACGCGGACCTGGCAGGAGAGTATGTGGTAGTCACCACCCTTTTATCAATTGTGACGATATTTGTGTGGATTTTGGTACTTAAGAATTTTGGACTTATCTGAACTTTTTGATGGTTTGTTATTAGTTTATTCTTGGACAGTTTAATACTGAATTTAGGGGAGTTATAAAAATGGTTTTGTTTCAGCAGATGGCAGTTTTATTCATCATAATGGGGATCGGGTTTTTATGCGGGAAAAAGAACTTCATCACCGATGAACTTGCAAAGGGGCTTTCATGGATCGTTGTGAATGTGGCAACGCCATGCATGATCCTGGCGGCTGGCATGAACGATGAGAGTACCATCAGAGGAAAAGAGCTTTTATATGCCTTTGGCATCATTCTTTTGGTGTATGGTTTTCTCATTGCGCTGTCTTTTGTGGTACTGCCCTTTTTCAGAATTCCTATGCAGGATAAAGGCGTCTATAGGGTGATGTTTATCTTTTCCAATATTGGATTTATGGGGCTTCCTATTATCCAGGCGGCTTATGGGGATGAAGCTCTTTTGTACGGAGCTCTTTTCCAGTTTCCCTTTAACTTCCTGATATACACCTATGGAATTGCTGCCCTGCGCGGAGAGAGCCCGTTAAAGTCAGGGTTTAAGCTATCTAAGTTTGTCAATGTGGGGATCATATCCTGCATCCTGTCAATTATCATCTATGTCCTTGAGATCCCAATGCCAGGATTTATAGTGAGCAGCTGTAAGAGCCTAGGTGGCCTTGCTGCGCCTCTTAGCATGATGGTAATTGGACAGTCCATGATCCACATAAGTTTAAAGGACATGTTTGTGGACGTAAGGCTCCTTGTATTTTCAGTAGTGAAGCAGCTTTTTGTGCCTGTTATTGGAGTTCTTTTACTTGGCCTTATCATCAAAGATGATACCCTCATTAAGACCTGCTTTGTGATGCTCGCTGTTCCAATTGGCAGCATGTGTGCCATGCTTCCCCAGCAGTATGGAGGAAATTATCGCCTGGCCAGTAAAGGGGTGGCGCTATCAACGCTACTTAGCGTCGTGACTATTCCGTTGGTGTCGCTTATGCTGTTCTGAACATTGGGTTTAAATGGTAGCTACAATAGTAAGATTTTAAGAGAATTGTGAAAAAATATGAGAGAATGTGATTTTTTTGTTGACAATAACTGGGGGCTGTCATAATGTAATTAGAGATGATGAAAAAATATTTCGAAAGGAGGTAAACACAATGTCAGGAATTAAAATGAGAAACAACTCACTACTACATGGAAATATTGTGGTTACCTCGCTGGAGTTTGCTTGATATAAGTATACTCATATGTATTAACAGCGTGGTTTCCACATGTGGAGATCACGCTTTTTCTTTGCCCTGATGATATGTAGCAAGCTCGCTGCTGGTATGGGCCAAGGAATATCAAGGGAACATCCCTGATTTGAAGCGGTAGGATCTCCATAGGATTTCCTATCGTTATTTTTTTACGGAAAAAGACATCTATTGTTTATGCAACAGTGCCTTAGAGGCTGCTTGTAAGCCTATGCATTAAGGCACATTGAGAGGACGTGATAAGTTTGAAAAAGTATATTATTGGAAACTTGTGGAGATATCTGATCGGCGGTATATGCCTTGTATGCAGTACCCTGGTGGACATTCTCGTACCATTTATAACTCTTTCCATGGTGGACGACGTTATCGTGGGAAGAAATATGGATATATTCAGAAG
>JAEEGL014530017.1_pt1 | contig 15874 bp, 12 predicted proteins | sample 9134231 | NCBI WGS metagenome assembly JAEEGL01 (sample SAMN16246548, study PRJNA631951) | gut metagenome | biome: gut microbiome; feature: rumen; material: fiber-attached | host: Bos | place: Iran: Karaj | collected 2018-10
ATGAGCATACCACCATTGGGTACTTGTGTGTTTTCCATAGGATTCTTCCTTATGATTTGTTTGTCTAATTAACCGGTTAAAACAGCCGGCGACCGCATTAGACATACAGGTCACCGGCTCGTTCTAAAATATAGCAATTATTTTTGACAATTTACTGTCATTTTTCGGAATTTTCTGATGTTTCCGATTTTTTACATTCATCGGTGGACTTCAGATGGGGAATAGCCATCTTCGGCCCGGCCTCATGGCCGAGAAGCTGCAGCTTTTCGGCCTTCTCGACGGACGCCTCAACAAGCTGGTCGAGGTCGTCCGGTATGGAGTAGTCCTCCACATCGGCGAATTCCTTCTCCAGTTCCGTAGCACACTCCGAGAGGATATCCTCGAAGGCCCAGCCGAGGCACTTCTGCGTAGTGTTGTCGATGACGCAGGCCTCGACAAAGCGACGGGAAATCTCGTCGTGGCTGAGTGCTTCCTCGGTAACGTTCGGGTTGTACTCGTCGTCGACGTGCATGACGCCCTCGTGCTTCTCGTCCTTGACAGTGAGAATCTGGGAGGCTTCCTTGTCGTCCATGTAGTTGGACTCGGTAACTTCCTCGGATTCACGCTCGAATTCCGGGGCACGCATCATGTAGTCCTTGCCAAGCAACGGGTTGTGCCGTTCCTCGCGCAACTTGGTAATCCACTTGTTGTACGCCTCTGTCTTCACAAGCTGGCTGTGCGCCGAGTTGTCGAAGTTTGCGTTCACTATAAGCGCTGACGTGACCTCGATTTCCTTCTCGCGACCGGCGAACTTCTTTTCGTACTCGTCATTCTCCTGACGAAGCGTATTGCCGTATTCAGGAAACTTAAACGCTGCCATTGTTCATCTCCCGCATGATTTCGTCAAGCTGGTCCATGTTGATGTCCATCTCATCGAAGCTTGGCTCGACTGACTCGACTTCCTCGGTAACCCTGCGCACCTTGCCCTCGCCGAGACACAGCGGGCATTCCTCACCATCAATCTCGCCGGTGCCATGACATTCGGGGCAAGTGACAATGTCGCTGTCTTCCTTACGTTCGTCTGAGAGCTTGACCGGATGCTTCGCCACATAGTCAAGTTCCGCGTCGCTGATACGGATACCCTTCTCCTCGGCAACCTTCTGCTTGATGTCATTCTCCAGAATAACACTGAACTTGATTGGGTCGACAAGTGGAGCAAGAGTCATCAGGATATCGAACATGCCGAATCCGGGAACCTCGTATTCGTTCCCGTTGCGGTCAGTACGTTTCACCGTCCTCGCATATTTCTTGTATGCATTCCATAGCGCAAGGTTCACCTTGTCCTTCGCCTTCTTCAAGTAAGTGTCTGGCATGGACAGAGTGATGCAGATATCCCCGGGGAATCTCTGTGTCATCAGGAACTGGTTAATCTCGTTGGCGATATCCTCGTTACCGAACTTACCCTGGTTCTCCTTGCCGGTAGGCCCCATCTCCTCCGCACGGTTCACGCCGTCGGTTTCTTGTGGGTCACCGGCGACTCCGCCTTCGTTGTCATCAAAATCTGGATTGTAGCTCATAGTTTCATTCCGGTATTTACTTCCGGTATGAAACTAGTCCTTTTTCGCGGCTTTTTTTCTTTCGCACCGGCTTCTTGCGGAGCTTGAGAGCCTCCAGGTCAACCGGCCAATCCGTCTTCCTGACCAGGGAATAGTCCACCAGTGCCCGTGTATCATACAGTTTCTTGGGAGTATGGTAGGTGAGCATGGCCAGGGTATCCTTGGGCAAGCTGTCCGGGCCGAGAATATCGTGCTTGATATGGTTGCGCAGAATCTCGCACATCCAGAAGGCATCGCATAGGTCAGAATGCGGGCTTGCATACTGATGCGGGAACTGGTCGAATTCCGGATAATAAAACTGCGGATAGACGGCCCGCATCGCCTCGCACATGGCAACCTTGCCGGCATCACCGTCACCGGTTGCGAAATGCTTAATCTGCCCGATTCCGTACGTAATGATGCCCTTGCCCTGCAGGTAGAAGTGCCTGCGGTACACCCCGCAGAACTCGCCAATCTGGAAAATCGAGTTGCTGTTCCCCTCGTTGGCCTTCTCGTAAGCATAGTCCTCGAAGGAAACGTACTTGACATCCTCCATGTCGCGCTCAAGTATCTTGATGGCACGCTCCTGCCTCACAAGCATGGGAACCTTGTCATAATCGGTACCGCTACACATGATGTGGACGTGCTCAGTTTCAAGAACTGCATTCAGACGAGGCTGATACCCGTAGAACTGGATATCCTTGATGTCGAACGTCTCGTCGTCAAGGTCCATTATGACCTTGCCCGACGAGTTCATTGAAGGGTCTATCCCGGCAATCTTCATGGCATCCCCTAGACGTAGTCGCCGACGCTTTCCATCTCTTCCGAGACTTCTTCCTTGGGAAGTTCCGGGTTAGCACCGGGGAGAACCTGGGCTTCCTGGGGCTTTCCTATGGCACGCTTCGGGGCATTCTTGCCACCGCCACGCTGTGGGGAGTTCACCTGCGGCTCGACTTCGGCCATTGCAGTGTTATAAGCATTGACCTCGTCCTTAGTCGGGGAGAACCAGCGCATCTGCTTGAAGTCACACCTAGTAAGGAACATGACGAGAGCAGGTCCGAGACGGGACTTCAGGATGTAGTGGCAGAAGATGCCCATGGAACGGGACACATCGTTCGCCGTAAGGGAAATCATCAGGTCGGCAGTTTCCGCATAACCCGAGGAGCCTTCAACGGATTCGATACCGGCTTCCACGTTATGGTAACCGCTACGGTTGAACTGGACTGCGGAAAGACATGCGAAGTTGCGCTCGATGGCAATGTCGCGGAGCTGTTCCGCCTTCATGACACCGTCATTGTACATCGAACTCTCGCTCACGCGCCCTCGGGTGGCTGGCTTCATGATACCGATGTAGTCGACGACGAGCAGGTCGAGCTTGCCGTGCGCAATCTCGAACGAGTCGATGACCGCCTCGATTTCCACCGGGGTAGTCGTGGTCTTCATGTAGCGAACCTGGAGCTGTCCGGGACGGGCACCTACACTGCGGGCGGCCTGAACGGAAGCGTCAATCTTCTGCCTTACGATATCACCGGTAAGATGGAGAACGTCATAGAAATCAGTAGCGCAGATGTTGGCTGCCAGACGCTGCCAGACGTAGTCCTCAGCAAGTTCGAGCGTGATATACAGGACATTGAACCCGTTCATGTAGGCATAGCCCGCCTCGCTACATAGCGTGAGTGACTTACCGATATTCGGCTGACCAACAAACAGTGTCAATGTCTTACGGTAATAACCACCGCCTGCCATGATGCCGTTTGCATCCGGGCGTCCTGTGTAGTAACGAATTTCGTTGATTCCCGACGGAATACACTGCTTCTGCTCGCGCAACTTTGCCAAGGCAAGGTCGGCGTCGGTATACATGTTGATACCCAGGTCAGTATGCAGGCTAAAGTTCACTGCTGACTGCAGCTTCGGTATAAGGTCCCTGATACCGTCGACCCGCTTATCGTGAATTGACTCTGCAGCAGTAACAAGCACTTCTTCCGAAAGGCGTTCCTTGAAGAACGATTCGAGCATCAGGATTACATAGTCCTGGTGCATGGTCTGGATAGGCGTGTTATAGATGAACATCAGCTTATCCCTGGCCTGGATGGCGTAGTCGTTCGCACCCATACCAGTAATAAGTTCTTGTGCGGTCGGAATCCTTCCGTGCTTCGATTCGAACTTACGGATAATCTCTACGATACTTCTATTGTTCTGGTCCTGGAACAACTCAGGTCTCAGGGTGTCACGCAGCTTCGGACCTACCGACGAATCCTGAAAGAATACTCTAATTACAAGGTCTTCCCTAGTAAGCGCAATCACCTGCTGTTGCGGCTGCAGATATGCCGGCTGTAATGACGGCGACGCCTCGTACTGCTGAGGCATCATCTGCTGTTGCATCATTGGCACGACTGCAGGCTGCATCATCGATACAGGCTGCTGTTCCGCCAACTGCGGCTGCGGATACGTCGGGGATTGAAAGTTTTCCATAGGCATACAATCCACTAATATCTTGGCTATATCCACCCAACTTGCATGTCGAGTATTTTACGCTACTAAATGAACGGGATTAAGCCGTAGTTCCTAGTAAAATATAGTAAAAAAGTGGCCAAGCAATTTGGCCACTTTGTATAATTTTCGATATCGTGTCGACTATGACTCGCTATCAAGGTCCTTCTCCGCATCGATGCCGAGAGCCTCTGCCTGCTGGGCAGCCTTCTTGATGAGCTTGCTGTTGACTTCGGCATCGGCCGTATCGAGCAAGGATTCATCGACGGCAGCCAATTCATCCTCAGTGGCGGCTTCAGTCTTTTCATCACCGAACACCCCGAGCTTCTGGTTCTTGTACTTGGCCTTAACATACTCGTTAATCGGGTCAAGGATAGTACCGATGTACTGGGCGGTATGGAGTCTCGGCTCCGGAGCGACGAGCCACTGGTCCCTCGGCTTGTTCGGGTCACAGATAACCCACTTGTTGCCAAGGAAGGTCTTTCCGTTAATCTTCGGGAGTTCGAGACCCGGCCAATCCTTCTGATTCGTGTACTTCTGGATGAGGCCAGCTTCCTGAGCCCAGACATGCAAGCCATAGTAACGGCTAAGGCCGTTCTTGTAGCTGAGATACAGCCTGGTACCGAAACCTTCATGAACCATGCGGTTTTTGATGTTGCCGACCTGAATGAAGATACCCTGGACTTCCTTCTTCTTGTCGTCCTTAGAGGAACCGACATTCACGCGTTCAAGCAACTTGTACACGGACAGGATGACGGAAGCAGAATACTTAGCGCCTTCACCGCCGGCAACCTTCTTCGGGTCACTATGGGTAGCGGCGGCATTCGGGTCGATGTACATGTGGTTCGTTACGTACATCGGGCAGCCGAGTTCACCCATACGGAAGGTGATGTCGCGGTACATGGCGGCGAGCTTCTTGGCCTTGGTAAGGTCAGTCTTGTCTTCACCGGCGAGCACGTCATTGACAGCCTTGTTGGTGGAAAGCATACCCTGGGAATCCAGCACGAAGGCGAGCTTGTGCGGATTGATGAGGGTCTTGTTTTCCTTCATGTAGTCTTCGAGCTGTTTCAGGATGGTAGAGATACCGTGATGGCACTGTTCCACCGTATGGAAATGCAGAACCTTGAACTGCTTTTCCGGGAAGTCCGCGTAGAACTTGAGGTCTTCCTTGGTGGTTTCGTTTTCAGTATCGATGTAGTAGATAAAGTACTGGTCCGCGAACAATGGCGGGCAGAAGTTGTACTTACCAATCAGGGACTTACCGGAACCGTATAGACCGGCGGCCTGGATTACCTTGTTCTTTGGGAAACCGCCATAGCAGTCGCCACAAATCACTGCATTCAACGCATAGCTGCCGGTATCGGCAAAACCGTACGTAGGACGGTCAACACCGGCGTCAACGAATGGGTCGGTAGTCTCGACAGTATCGAAGAATGCCCATGGATTTGCGACAAGGGCGTCAGCCCCCTTTTTCTTTGTTGCCATATCACTATCCTCTTAAATAAAAATTACCTGGCCGTATCTTTCACGGTCAGGACGCTGTAAAAATGCCTCTTCCCTAGAGTGGTATGGTTGATAGCCTTGCCTGATGCCTTCAGGTTCCTGTACATCAGGTATGCCGGGTTTTCCTTGAGCAGACTCGAAGTCTTTGCTCCCGCTGGGTCCGACTGATACTCGGCCGCCATATTACAGGAGCTCATGAAACCGAACGCTATGTCATCACCGACATAGACACCTTGCTCAGCCAGCTCCTTCTTGCTAAGCCCGGTAATTCGGCAGATGCCAAAGGCATCCCGGTATAGTAGTATTGCTTCTTCCATAAGTCCACTAGCAATATAAATATTCGACAAATAAAAAACAAGTGCAAGGTGACATTCTTTTGTCAAAAAGTCACTTTTTACTGTCTTGCCGACAGAAGGTCTATCATGTTGGCCATGTGGGTCCATGTACCCTGTACGCTCATGACGGGTATGAGAAAAACCGCATGCCCGTCGAACTCCACCCTAGTCCAGTGGAACTTCAGTTCCTGATGCAGCTCGAAAGGTCGGTTCGACACCAACACGTACGGTTTAAATGTCCTGTCCTTCTCGCGGTCTATGACGACGGCATCTTCAAGCTGCAGCAACGCCTGATTGGTATGCTGGTCTATCCCGGTAACCGTCACGAACGGTTTCTTGCCCAGCTGCACGTTGATGAGCGCATGCCCGTTCTGACGGCTGAACATGTTTCTACGGTCATCCTTGATTACGCACAGGTACTCGTGGAGGTCAAGGTAGCCCACCGGCTGGAACTTGCTTGGACGCCCCTGCATATGCCAGATAGTCCACATGTACCTCGCTATGACCGGTTCGAAAAGCTTTCCCTTGTCGGCACCGAGATTGGCCATAAGGTTGAAGATGCCAGGGATATCCTTCATCAGGTCAGCTGACGTGGTAATCTTCCTATCAGCCTTGTCCTTGAGCGTATACCTGCCAGCATCGCCCGTAAACTTCCCGGTAAATACATATTTGCCGAAATCGTACCTGGGAGAATTGAACGAATTGAACGCCTCGGCGACATCCGCCGCACTGTCGCTCTTTATCTTTATGCGTGACGGAAGGACATAAACCTCTACCGTCTCGCCCACCATTTTCCACGCATCCAGAGTAACGCCGCAATCGGTCGTGTACTTCATCTTGTTGATGGTCGCGTGTGGGGATGCCTTTCCCTGTAGGTCACATAGCCCCATTGACTCGCCGAGCACAATATGCCCGGCATCAATGTCAGGAAGGTAGACTACCTGTGTCTTTCCCCTGTTCTGGAGAATCATACAAGGCGACCCCTATTCTTGAACGGGATGTTGATGGTCTGCACGTTTCCGCCAGGCACAATCACGCCAAGCGTAAGGTAAATACCGTGCTCGCCTACATCGGTAATATTGCAGTGCTCATAGACGAGCTGAATCCTCGGCTCATAGGTCTCGAGAGCAGTAATGCATTCCTTGAGAATGTCGGACGGATTGCCGCCGGTGCGGAGACTGAAGATACGCTCCTCGATGGTAGTACCGAAGTCAGGATTGAACAGACGCTCGCCCTTCCTAGTGAGCAGACAGCTGTACAGGTTCTGAATCATGCTGTTTTCGTCAGTTATCTCGACGAAGCCCTTGTATCCGAAGTCCCTGTTGTAGGCTGCGGTGCGGCTTACCTTGCTGTCGATGACGCCTGGCTTCATGCGTTCATTCAGCTTCTTCACCTTGATGACTTCGACTCGCGCGTCTATGACAGTAGGAACCGTGCGTGCATGGACATCCTCGGAATCCCAACCGTACGCGGATGGCTTCTCCATGACCACAAGATTATGGTTTCCACTATAGCCAGATGGCATGGTAAAGGTAAGGGTCGTACCATTGTTCATCGATACAGGTATCCACTTGGAAGGGTCGGTCTCCTCGTCGAACTTCACCCGGTAATTGCTTATGGGGGCATCGAAAATTGCAGTGTTGCCATCACTTACCATGATGCTTACCGTGTCCCCGACGGATGCAAACGACGGCATTACCTTCACCGGAATCGGTACAATGTCACCATGGTCCTCGCTTCTGGAGAGAATTACCTTAAACGCATCGCCGCCGGGACGGGTATCGAGCTCAAGAACCGCACCGTTGCGCCCGTATAGGGTAAACGCCAGCGACACCGGGAGTCCCTTAAGGCACCACTTGTCGCTGAGCGATATCGGAATCCTGAATATGAACGGGTCCGTGTAGCTGTAATTGCAAGACTGCTCATCAGTAGTATCGCTTTTTATTTTCAATTTGTCAAGTGGAACCCTGTATATCATCGAATGCACATACTCGGCATTGTTTGATACGTTCCACGCCGAATCCGTCATCTGAGAGATACAGAGTTCCGTTGCAACTTCGGTACTGTTCGCAACCTTGACATAGATACTGAACTGGTTACCGGACAGGTGGTCAAGAGGGGCCGGGGGCATGAAAGTAATCACGCCGAACTTCCCGGAACCCACACGCATCTTCCCGTCAGTGATTGCGCCGCCTTCCTCGGGGTTATTGAGGTCGAACGAGCCATACTTGAACGGATATACAGGAGCCGCCGTAGTATTTACCCTGGTAGAGGCATTGTTTACGTCATTACTCCCGGTAAGCCTGAAGGAACCCCCCATCAGGAACCCTGTAGTAGCCGGGGCATAGTTAGACGGCACGTTACTGATTGGCGTACGGGGAGCGTACACGATAGTCGTTATTGTCGAGGCCGCCTCGATATCCAGCGAACGGCAGATGAATGAGTTTGGTGCGGGAGTGTTTATCACGGCATTCTTGGCAACAATGTTGTTGCCGTTTGCCAGAGTTATCCTATCCCGGTCACTGAAGGAGTGTGCCGGCCATATGACCAACGCTTCGGCCACACCTTGCATGACTTGTCTATCAACACTATATTCACAAGTTATCCACCGTGTACCAACAGCCTGTTCACAATCAGCATATGACGTGTTCGCATCGGGGAAGTTGTCGTAGAACCTAGTCCTGTAGGTGAAACTCGTATCGCCTGTAACCGTAATACGGTACGTGCCGTTATACCGTTCACCGTCCACGCCGCACGAATGGTCAGTCGTAGGGAATCCGGTAATGGAAATCGCATCGCCGTCGGTGAACCCGTGAGGGCCGTCGGTAGTGACCGTCACAATACAGGTATCCTTGTCGTACCTGGCCGAAAGAATCCTGGCCGACCTATCCCTGGTTTCCAGCAGGATATTTACCGGCAAATTCCCGTCATGGAAAGTGCCATTGATGACTGACTCACCAGTAAGTTTCACCGGAAGCCCGGCATAGTTGATGAACGAGAGCTCGTGCGCCAGGGTATCACCGGAAAACTCGCAGTCGACCTCCACGTTGAACGAGCCATCGTGGGGCAATCCGGTGGTGTCACTGTAAGGACGACGGAACACGCCGTTCCAATCATCATAGTATATGCGGTCGCATGGGTTGTCGGAAATAGCATAAAGCCCGAGGCCTGTAGCGGAGCTGAGGTCGTTGGTGCCGTCGTACTGGAAGAATAGCCGCACGCGGTATTCCCCGGGGTCGACATCTTCGTCGGCAAATCGAATAGAACAGGCATACACCCCGCTATCGAGGATATGCCCGGTAATCTCATCAACTATCTTCCGTAATCCCATCGTCATTACCGTCTAAATATACAATTTATTCAATCCCGTTAAACTCGAGGAATGATGTGGATGTCAACTGGCCAATCATGTGATGAAGGGCATCGGCGATTTCCGTTTCAGTCGTGGGCTCCCGCACTACAGGTGTGTCACCATTTTCATCTGGGTCCTCTGAGTTCGGAATTGCCGGCTCAAGGAACTCCTCCAGTTCGGAAAGCGTAAGAGGCTCAGTAGCATTGATAATGTTTAGAAGAGCAGCCAGCGCCGCACCGTTGTCACCCATGACATTTCCAATGATTTCCCCAAGGAAGTCAACCCCATACTCGGCCAAGGCATTTGTCAGACGAATCTTATAGTGCATGCTAGCATCATGCATTTTCTCGTTGACGTTATTTTCCTTGAACTTAGAGACGGCCTTCAAGTCGGAATCATGTATAATGGTCCCAACATAAAGCAGGCCTAGCAACAGGAGAATAACTTCACCTGCATCGCCATGGGAGATATAGGTATCCGACAACCAGCCAGCGAGCTCTCCTGGGGTCATATCGATTATACGAGTATTCGACCCCTCTCCGCTCGCTTGCTGCTCCAGATAATCATATGTATCCGGATTTATGTTGTTCTTCTTTAACCAAGCATCGCGTTTCAAATATGCCGGTTTGGCAGCCAGTATCGCACGATACTTCTGCAGTATTGGTGGAACACGTTCCTCTTGTTTTGTCGTATCAGGTGTCGATTCGCCATCGACTGACTCCTTAGGCTTGCCAACATCATCAGGTGGCACAAGTTTACCATCATCGTCAATACCAGACATCAAGAACCTGACAACACACCATTCAAGCATTTGCTCCCAATTAAATGGTGCATCTTTCGTTGCGTAAGCAAGCATGTCATCTACACCGGAATAATTACGGTTGACATACGCAATGACGTCTTCGATGAATTTAGGTGACATCAAGTCAGTATTTATGTCATTCTGCATCTTGCTGATATATGACGTCGCCAGTTTGAATTCATTGCTGTTCTTGTCGCCATTTGACAAGATGCCGGAGCTGGCAAGGTTCACGATTAGAGGAACCATCTCCAAGTATGGGTTGAGACGTTCCTTTATCTGTTTGAACTCATCCATTCTACCGGTAAGTGCAGTAACCATGTCATCTCGGTCGTAATCATAGTTCTGGAACGTATTAAGCCACCCGAGAATGTACCGTATATATGCAAACAAGTTCGTTCTCGTCTTAGACTTACCACGCAAGAAACGTACAGTCTCAGGAGATAGTTCGCTAAAATCAAACCCACCATCTTCACCATATCCGTCAGTAGACTTAGCTGCATTATCTACGGTTTTCATGGTGCCTTTCCATACGTCGACAATAGTACAATTACGGCCATACGTAGACTTATCCTCGTCGGATATTACTTCATCTATCGTATTACCTGGACGTCTAGTCAAGTACGACGTTGCACCAAGGTCGCTCATTATGTTAGAGAAATTAAGCACTACGTTGATGCAAAAGTTCATCTTTTCCTTTTCCGGCGAGTTGGGAGAGGGGCTGTTTTCTGAGTCAACCCCTATCATCGCGCACATTTCATTCAGTGCCGGATGCGCAAGGAAGGTATTTATATAATCATCTGCCACTGTAGTACTCGTCAAACTACGCGTACTATCCATGACATCATCATATGATATCCTCTGGCTAGGTGCCCGTTGTGCGTTAGGGTTATCCGACGGCGTTGCATCAAATGATTCTGCCCCAAGACTTCCAGAACCTTCTACTTGAATATAATCAAATAACGGAACCGGCTCACTGGAAGTCATCGTCCATTTTCCATTGATATGGGCTTTCCTTGGCTTCCGTTTCAAACGCATTTCCTTTCTTATAAGAAAAGCCAATTCAGTAGAATTAAATGTTTTTGTGAACGCTCCAGCCTGATTCGCTGCAGCATCAAGTGTCTTAATAAGATTTTTCAAGAACTCTTCGACACCGACATGCTTGTCTAAGGTATGCCCGTTTGCGGTTTGTTCATACGAACCAGGTGCCGGATACTCTGTACATTCTTTGTTATTTGAATCCACGAACGTTGCCTGCTTTCCAGATATATCTCTCAGGCAATTTTCAAACATGTCCTTGAACAAATTGATACACTTAGTGGTACCTGTAAATCCTTGCTTTCCCACACTCTTAAGTATCTGTACATAACATGCAGCACCGGAAGTTTCCGTGATTCTCGGTGGTGCAACGCCAAACGAATCCTTCAACCCGCGCTCGCCATATACCAGTAGGTATGAGGCGGTAAGCTCAGTGCTTCCATTAAATTCATCTTTCAGGCTTTCTCTAGCCTTTTTATGCATAACGGTTCTATCTTCGTCTATTCGTTTACATACCGATGTAAAAAACTGATGCGGTACCACAATCGTAGCGCCTGCACTGTCTGCTGTACCTAAATAATGAACAACCCTATCATCGGATAAACTATTCCCTCCATTCTCCTCGCTAGCTTTCTTAGTATCTGTCAAATTACTCGGTGCCTCATTTGCACCACTTGAGAAAATCCGTGATTCCCACGGGGCAAAACCAACGTACAGACTCTTCTCGCTAGGTGATGGCATTGCCGGTTCTTCCGCAGTTCCCAACCCTAGGATATTTTGATTTATTGACCTTGCTTTCATGGCCAACCGTCTAGTAGACAGCATCTTGGTGTCAACATCATCACCATTGAGCTTCCTCATCATAGATGTTTCGTTTTCACAAAGAAGAATCATAGTAGATAGTTGTTCTGGCGTGATGAGATTTTCCGGTATACCATCAGGAACCGTGTTGTTCTTGCGAGCAGCAATACCAAGTTGTTCCATGTAATGAATTAGCAGTTGAGCTGAAGTTAGATAGGACATGACTTCATCATTGGCCGGACCGGTTTCCTTGATGCCATCAATATAACTATGCATGTCATTGGAAATATATTCACCCGGAAGCGCCTCATATAATCCAATATACTGAGTTCCGATAGCCTTAATTGCACGGTACGCCGCCTTTGCATCGGAAAGACGTCTAACTTTCACGGCATCCAGCATAGCCTTGTACGAGGACCTTTCTTCCGCAGTCTTTTTCTTCTTTGTTTTCTTTGACTTGGATTTAGAGTCATCCTTCGGCAGTCCGGTAAGCGGGTCGATTTCCTCAACCTTCATGCCAAACCGCTTATACTGATTATCAAGGTCCGTATCGACTCCGGTTTCATCATAACCCATGTTCTCATCACCGGAATAATCGACTATACTATCGAAATTACCAAACTTGGCGTCAACCTCGCGGTCCCCCAAGTCATCGTCATTGAACTCATCATCGCCAGTACCAAAGTCACTGGCCTTGGCTTCCATGACCGGACGGCGAACCGGGTTACGGCAAGAACCAAGCTTGGCCCATGATTCAAGTAAGCTCTTAGGATAGACAATTATAGCCATATTTCGGTATTCCCCGGATAAGACATCCATAGTTTATACCGGTTTGGGCTTATTCCTGTCCTCAAATTCCTCAGAATAGTATTCTTCGTAGTCAAAATTGGGCACGTCGGTCTCGTCTTCCTCGGTGTCGATACCCTCGGCCTCCATCTCGTCGTGCCTGAGCTTTTCGTCGTACATCAAGTAGGCCTGTGCCAGTTCGTCCTCGTCAATGTAGAGGACATCATGCGGAATGTCGTCCTGGGCTAGCATCTTGGTGCCGCAGTCGATATATTCCGCCTCGTTCGGGACCCATACGTTGAACAGCCACCCATCCAGGCTGCAAATCGCCCCGATACACACAATATCCGGGTCGCCACCGCACAGGAGAACCTCAATCCTCCCGCGTACGCCGTCCCTGTCATTCTCGACATTGGGTTCACCACCCATGAAATCCTTATCCGGCCTGAACATGGCCGATTCTGTGGACCCGATGGCATACACCTCGAACATCGTTCCACCCGGTCTCTGTATCGTACCGACGTGGGTCATCGAGTACGGGTTCGCGGCCAGGTAACTGTTCACCATGTCCGCATCCAGGCTGGTATCCTTGGTAGGAACCTGTCGCCTGGTATACTCGACCGCATAAGAATATGCATCGCACGGGTCGTCGACATATCCTATGCTGAATACGTGGTCATTCCCGTGCATGAACATTTCAGTAATGAAACGTCCGCTACGGTTTACCATCATCACATCGTCAGTGCCACCGCCCTCGACAACTATTCCAGGGTCCAATATAAGCGGCACCCCGCCAAACATGTACATGTAGATGACCTCGGTGCTTATCGCCCCGAGAGTTCCGCTAACATAGTAGATTGGAACCGGACGACCCTGGCATTCAGGCTCGTCCGACATCTTGTCGAGCTCGTCCTTCAGTTCCTCGACCGGGTCAGCGCCGTCATAGTTGCACTGCACGACCGCGAACGGGGGATGAACGGACGAATACCCGTTCATGTAACTGAGTGAAGGCAACGACTACCTCTTGATGAGCTTCAGGATTGGCTTCTTTTCCTTTTCCTTGGCCAGTTTTTCCTGGTATTCCGGCTCGGTTTCCTTGATTTCTTCAGCCGTGAGAAGCTTGGAAAGGTTTTCCACGATTGCAACGAACAGCGGGGAATCCTTGTAGTCCTTATTATCCTTGTTCGCATCGCGGAGCTTCTTCATTTCGGCCTTGTAGTCTGTAACACGCATCTTGATGGCCGCATGGATGCCTTCCGGTACCTGGTCGACGTCGATATCGAACAGCTTGTCCGGGCAGTTGCACGTAATTTCGCCATCAACAATCTTGATTCCGTATTCCTTCTCCTCTTCGGGGGTGAATTCGAAGATGGAAAGGAACTGGTCGAAGAACGGGAAGTAGGTCTGCAGAGTGCTCGGCAGGTTGTACCCGTACTTGATGATGTTGTGACGGTCCTTTACGGTCATTTTCACGATATTTGCCATGATTAATCCTCTCTTTGTTTCCAAAATTATGTCTTTTTGCTCTTTCTGGCCTCTCTCAGTGCACTATATTGTGCTTCCAGGGACTCCCAGGAGTCTTCCGGGGCGAGCTCGACGTTCACCATGGCCTTGATTCCGGTCCCGAGCAGGTTATCGACCGGGTACGAATAGGAGAAATCATAGGTTCCCCTCGGTACGTTGACCACGAAAAGCCTCCCGTACACGTCAAAGTCGAGCGTCGTACCCAGGATGAAGTCCTCAGGGGGTATCCGGCGCATGAAACTGATGAACGGGAACCCGTCAGGTGCCATGAATGCCTCCATTCCCCGGCCTTCGTCAGGAAGCGGGTTTATTGTTACTCGCAGGTCACCGTTCGGGCCGCCCTTCATGCCGTCATTTCCCTTCCCGACAGCGATTTTCTCGGTCAATCCGGGCGTAATGTCGAACGTATAGCTGCTTTCCTTCTCCATGTAGCCGGTGCCGTTGCAAACCTGGCACTCACCGACGACCACGGTTCCGCGCCCGAGGCACTTCGGGCATTGCTTCTCCTTCTTCCGGAACACGATTTTACCTGTCGCCCCGCATCTGGGACAATTTACGGTCTTTTCGCCGCCAATTCCTGAGCACTGGAGACACTCGCTGGTCTTCGTATAGTGTACCTCGTGCCCATACTGGCCAAAAATGAACATTTCCAGCGGGATATTCTCGGTAATCTCGATGTCGGTACCCTTGTCACCGCACCGGTCATCCACCGGGGGCTTCCCAAAATTAGAAGCCACGTCGGATTTCCCGAACACGCTCTCCATCCACTTGAACTTCACGGCGAACTCGTTGCCGTTAACGTACTTCTGCCGGAGCTCCGGCGTCTTCACAAGGGCATATGCCTCGTTCAATCGGGCCATATCGTCCGGGTTGCCGCCGTGGTCCGGGTGGTACTTCCTTGACAGGGCCTTGTATGCCTTGTGTATCTCCTCGTCGGTAGCCGTGGGCGACACGCCCAGTATGCCGTATGCGTCAATCATTTGCGCCTCCGATACATAAACTACGATAAACTGATGGAAAATCGCGAGGACAGCAATGACCGAAGAGCAATTTGTCAATCTTTATTACCAGGAACCCCCGGAGACCCCGGAAGATTCCAAGATTCCAGCCGGACTAAACGAGGCCAAGGAAAAGACCAATGACCCGAAGGTTGGCAACGTCCCCGTTACCCACCCGGTAGACGGCGGGAAGAAGCATCCGAAAATCGGCTGTGCCTGGGACGCGATGGGCCCGCATGCAGGTTCCGGCGAAAACGGACCGTTCGATGGCCTCGCCGACGGTGAAGGTGCCCAGATTGGCGAAGGTGCCGGTGCACCGGCTGCCCCTGCGGCTGATGCTGGCGGTGGCTCATTCGCCGGTGGGGAGTCGGTCAGCCCGAAGCAGATGAACGCAATCCTGGAAGCCATCGAGGCAAAGTACCCGGGTTCAAGCGCCGTCCCGCAAATCCGTGACATGTTCAACAGCATCCAGTGCGGCGGGAATGGAAAGCTGTACTGCTCGGCTGACGGATGCGAATCAATGTCCGACCCGATGATGAGCGACGCCGACGAAGCCATCAGCGCAGCAGCTGCTGGAGTCGAGGCCGCCCTCATGACATACCGCAAGGTCGCCGGACATGATTATCCAGGGGTGTACAACAAGTATACCCTCGTCGGCCCTCGCACCCGCAAGG
>JAEEGL014862352.1_pt1 | contig 15874 bp, 15 predicted proteins | sample 9134231 | NCBI WGS metagenome assembly JAEEGL01 (sample SAMN16246548, study PRJNA631951) | gut metagenome | biome: gut microbiome; feature: rumen; material: fiber-attached | host: Bos | place: Iran: Karaj | collected 2018-10
TTATTATTCAATGCTAAGGTAGTTAATAGAAGTGATAGAGTATTTAAAAACTATAAGAAGATTGATCTTGATAATACTCTTGATAGTAGAATATTATTACCATTATGTTATGAATCTATTAAGTATCAAAGCAAGAAAAATATAGATCTCCAAATTTCTAATGTCAATAGAACTTTAGGAACAATTCTTTCTAATGAAATAACTAAGGTTTATAAAGATCAAGGATTAGAAGAAGATACAATTACTATTAATGCAACTGGTAATGCAGGTAACTCCTTTGGAGCATTCATGGCTAAGGGTGTAACAATTAATGTTATCGGTGATGCAAACGACTATTTTGGTAAAGGCTTATCAGGTGGTAAGTTATCAATTAGAACAAACGCTGAACATACATTTGATGTAGAAAAGAACATTATTTGTGGTAACGTATGTTTATATGGTGCTACAAGTGGTGAATGCTATTTAGATGGTGTATGTGGTGAAAGATTTGCGGTTAGAAATTCTGGTGCAAAGGTCGTTTCACTAGGTTGTGGTTTGCATGGTTGTGAATATATGACTGGTGGTGTTGCATTAGTACTTGGTAATGTGGGTAGAAACTTTGCTGCTGGTATGAGTGGCGGTGTTGCTTATGTTTATGGAAAAGATAATATTAGAAATGTTAATACTGAATTAGTAAAAGTATTACCATTAGATAATGAAGATATCAAAGAAGTTAAAGAATTAATGAATAACCATATTAAATATACTGAAAGTAAGTATGTTAAAAACATCTTAGATAACTTTAATAGTGACGAATTCTTTAAGATTCTTCCAAATGACTATGCTGTAATTAAGAAATTAATTGCTGAATTTGAAGCTAAAGGCAGTAGTAATCCTAAGTTAGATGCCTTCAATAAATTCTTGGAGGTGAAATAATGGGTAAGCCAACTGGATTTATGGAATTTGAAAGAGTAGACAAGAAAGAAATTGATATTAAAGATAGAATTAAAAACTTTAATGACTTTCATATTCCCTTTGATTTAGATATACAAAAACAACAAGCAAGCCGTTGTATGAACTGTGGTATTCCTTTCTGTCAATCAGCTATGACTATTAACAATAGAAAGGTAGGATGCCCTCTATCTAACTTAATCCCTGAAACTAATGATTTAATCTATTTAGGATTATATGAAGAAGCTTATAAGAGATTAGAAAAGACTGCACCATTCCCTGAGTTTACAGGTAATGTTTGCCCAGCACTATGTGAAGCATGCTGTACATGCTCTATTCATGGCAAGGCTGTAGGCGTAAAAGCTAACGAATTATTCTTAATAGAAGAAGCATTCCAAAACGGCTGGATTAAGCCAAAAACTGACATTACACGTAATGGCAAAAAGGTTGCTATTGTAGGATCTGGGCCATCAGGATTATCATGTGCAAAATATCTTAATTATGCTGGTTTTGATGTAACTGTATATGAAAAGAATGATAGAATAGGTGGACTATTAATGTATGGTATTCCTAATATGAAAATAGAAAAACAAATCATTGATAGAAGAGTTAACCTACTTAAAAAAGAGGGAATTAAATTTGTTACAAGTACTAAAATAGGTACTGATGTTCCAATGGATGAGATACTAGAAAGTTATGATGAAGTAGTATTTGCATGTGGTACATCTAAACCTAGAGGATTAGTATGTAAGGGATCTAATTCTAAAGGAGTATTATATGCAGTAGATTTCTTAACTGAAACAACTAAGAATTTACTTGATGGAAATGATTTTACTTATAACTTAAAAGATAAGAATGTTATTATTTTAGGTGGTGGAGATACAGCAAATGACTGTTGTGGTACTGCCGCAAGAGAAGGCGCTAAATCTATTACTGAAATAGAAATTACAAATGAGCCACCTCTAGAAAATACAGTTCCATGGCCTAACTATCCTAATAAAAAGAAAACAGACTACGGTGTTAGTGAAGCTAACTATCTAAAGGGTAGTGATATTAGAATCTATAACACAACTGTTGATGAAGTGGTTAGTGAAAACGGAGTTATAAAAGGCGTGTATATTAAGAAAGTAAAATTTGAAGCTGGTAGGTTTGTTGATATTCCAAATACTAGAGAATATTTAGATTGTGATTATCTAATCATTTGTATGGGCTTTTTGGGTACTAGTGAAGAAGATGCAGCTAGTTATAATATGACTATGAATAGAAATAGATTTAGTTTAAATAACTTTAGATACAATGATAAAATTTCTGTTTGTGGTGATATGAAAAATGGTCAATCATTAGTAGTTGTTGCCTTAAAAGATGGATTAGATTGTGCAAATGAAATAATTAAAAAATATAAATAAAAGGGCTTATGCGAGCCCTTTTATTATTTTTGTATTTATAAACAATTGTTAAATATGATATAATAAAAATGGTTTGGAGTTGATAAAATGATAGGACTATATTTTAGTGGTACGGGAAATTCCAAGTGGGCACTAAACACTTTTTGTAGTGAATATGATAGTAGTGTAAAAACATATTCGATAGAAGATAATAACGCAATTAAAGAAATAGAAAATAGTGATACAATTATTTTTGCTTATCCAATATATTTTAGTAGTCTACCAAAAATACTAAAAGATTTTATTATATTAAATAAAGACTTATGGAAGAATAAAAAAGTATTTGCAATTGCTACTATGGGACTATTCAGTGGCGATGGGGCAGGTTGTTTAAAAAGACTTTTAAAAAAGTATGGAGCAAAAACAATAGGTGGACTACATTTAAAGATGCCTGATTCTATAGGAGATGAAAAAGTATTAAAACGTCCTATAGAGAAGAATAGATTATTAATTAAAAATGCTGAAGGAAAGATAAAGAAATCAGTAGAAAAACTTAAAAAGGGTAAACCTACAAAAAATGGATTAAATTTTTTGAACCATATGATTGGTTTATTTGGACAAAGATTATGGTTTGGTCATAAAACAAAGAATTATTCAAATAAATTAAAGATTAATGCTGATACATGCATTGGCTGTGGGAAGTGCGTTAAGTTATGCCCTATGAATAATATTGTTTTAGAAAAAAATAAAGCTACACAAAATAATAAATGTACAATGTGTTATAGATGTATTAATAATTGTCCAAAGCAATCTATTACATTGCTTGGAAAGAAAGTTGTTGAACAATGCACTATTGAAAAATACATTGACTAGAAGGTGTAAATATGGAATTAAAAAAAATTGAAAAGTTTATAAGAAAGCAAAAGGTGAGTTTTATTTGTTCGGTTGATAGTGATAACTATCCTAACGTTAAAGCAATGCTTAAACCCAGAAAGATAAATGGAATAAATGAGTTTTATTTTTCTACTAATACATCATCAATGAGAGTAAAACAGTATTTAGACAATCCTAATGCATGTATTTATTTTTATCATAAGGGTTTAATTAAATATGTAGGTGTTATGCTTAAGGGTAAAATGGAAGTATTAAAAGATCAAGAGTCTAAAAATATGATTTGGAAAAAATTCGATAAGATGTTTTATAAACAAGGTGTAACTGATCCTGATTATTGTGTATTGAAATTTACTGCAGAATCAGGTAGATATTACTGTGATTTAAAGACAGAAAGTTTTGAAATAAATAAGTAAAAGGGCGAAATTGAGCCCTTTTATTAATTTAGTATTTTTTCCTTTGTAAGACTATTAGATTTAATAATCACAAATCTTTTCTTACCTATTTCATTAAATGATGTACCTATCATATATACTGTTTCATCTATTATGATAAATCTATCGTGAATAATATCGTTTTTGATAATTGTAATATTATCTTGTGGTTCTATATTGTTTAAATAAGAACTAGAAGAAGTAATAATTGTAATGCATACTTTGATATCAACTAGCATTGATAATAAGAACTTATCAGCATAATGATCAATTATAGTTATTTCTTTTTTAGCTAGAAAAAATAGTTTTCTAATAAATACATATGCATCAACTATTTCACCTTCATATAATAGTTTTTCGTTTTCTTGGTATAATGTTTCTTCCATTTTGTGCACTTTATTTTTTAATTGTCTAACTTCATTTGATAATTCTAGGATACTTGAATTACACACAAGACACCTTTCTTCATTAATTGTATAGCCATTTAGTAGATATTTTTTTAGTATTTGATTAGCCCACTTCCTAAATTGAATTCCACGTTTAGATTTTACTCTGTATCCAACAGAAGTTATTACATCTAAATTAAAGTATTCAATTTCTCTTGTAACTTTTCTATTTCCTTCGTTTTGAACTGTCGCAAATTTTGCGACTGTTGAATTAATACATTCTTCTTTTAGAGAATTGTTAATATGCTTGCTGATGGTTTTTACATCTCTATCAAACAAAAGAGCTAATTGTTCTCTGCTTAACCAAACGGTTTCTTCAGCTGGTGAGACATTTACATCTAAACAAAATTCACCATCACTAAATTTAATTAACTCATACTTTTTTTCTTCCATTTTAATTCCTCCTTATATTTTATCAAAAAAATAAAACCTTACTGTTTTATTCAGTAAGGTTCAAATTTTTTTTGTTTAGTTGTAAATTATTCTTAATCATATAATCTCAACTCTTTCTATGCTAATTATAGCATATTTTTTATTTGTTTACTATTATTAATCAGCAAATAGTGGAGTTGATAAATATCTATCACCTGTATCAGGTAGAATTACTACAATATTCTTACCTTTGTTTTCAGGACGCTTTGCAAGTTGTGTTGCTGCATATACAGCTGCACCAGCACTGATACCTACTAGTAAACCTTCATTTCTAGCGATTTCTTTACCTGTAGCAAATGCATCTTCATTTTCTACATCGATAATTTCATCATAGATCTTTGTATCAAGTGTATCAGGTACGAAACCTGCACCAATACCTTGAATTTTATGTGGTCCTGGATGACCTTCAGTTAATACTGGAGAACCCTTAGGTTCAACACCAACAACTTTAACATTTGGATTCTTTTCTTTTAAATATTTACCTACACCTGATATTGTACCACCAGTACCAATACCAGCTACGAAGATATCTACTTTACCATCTAAATCATTATAGATTTCTGGACCTGTTGTATCATAATGTGCTTTAGGGTTAGCTGGGTTAACGAATTGACCAGCAATAATTGAGTTTTCAATTTGTTCGTGAAGTTCATTTGCTTTAGCAATAGCACCCTTCATACCAAGTGCACCTTCAGTTAATACAAGTTCAGCACCATATGCTTTAATTAAGTTACGTCTTTCAACGCTCATTGTTTCAGGTAGTGTGATAATTAATCTATATCCTTTAGCAGCAGCTATAGCAGATAGACCAATACCTGTATTACCACTTGTTGGCTCAATAATAGTAGAACCCTTCTTTAATAAGCCTTTAGCTTCATAATCTTCAATGATAGCTTTAGCAATTCTATCTTTTACAGATCCTGCTGGGTTGAAATATTCAACCTTAGCAATGATCTTAGCATCTAATTTATTATTTAATTCATAATTTGATAATTCTAATAATGGTGTATGACCAACTAATTCAGTTATATTCTTATATACTTTACTCATAGTTTTGTCCTCCTAGTTAAATGTTTTTCTAAATGCTATATCTAAATCTTCAATAATATCATCAATATGTTCAGTACCAATTGATACTCTAACTGTATTTCTATAAATACCTACGCTTGCTAACTCTTCATCAGTTAATTGTGAGTGAGTAGTAGAAGCTGGGTGGATTACTAATGACTTAACATCAGCAACGTTAGCTAGTAAACTGAATAACTCTAAGTTATCAATAAATTCTTTAGTTTTTTCTTCAGAACCATCAATTTCAAATGTGAAGATTGTTCCTCCACCATTTGGATAATATTTCTTATATAATTCTTTTTGTTTTGAATCTTTTGTTGCTGCAGGGTGATTAACCTTTAGTACATGCTTATTCTTGCTTAAGTATTCTACTACCTTAAGAGCATTTGAAGTATGACGTTCTACTCTTAAAGATAATGTTTCAAGTCCTTGTAATGCGATGAATGCATTAACTGGTGAAATAGCAGCACCTGTATCACGAAGAAGTATTGCTCTTATATATATGATATAAGCTAATGCTCCAACTGCTTTAGTAAATGAAATACCATGATAACTTGGGTTTGGTTCAACTAAGTGTGGGAATTTTCCGCTTGCTTCAAAGTCAAACTTACCACCATCTACTATTATACCACCAAGTCCAGTTCCATGTCCAATAATGAATTTAGTTGCTGAATGAACTACGATATCAGCACCATATTCAATTGGTCTTACTAAGAATGGTGAAGCAAATGTATTATCCACTACTAGAGGGATTTTTGCCTCATGTGCTACCTTAGCAATTGCTTCAATATCTATTACATCACTATTAGGATTTCCTAATGTTTCAATGAATACTAATTTAGTGTTATCCTTGATTGCTTTTCTAAAGTTTTCTACATCTGAAGGATCTACAAATGTAGTTGATATATTAAAATCTTTTAATGTATGTTCAAATAAATTATATGTACCACCATAAATGTTGCTAGCGGATACAATGTTATCTCCAGCCTTAGCTAAGGCGATAATTGCATAATATATAGCAGAAGCACCACTTGCTGTTGCTAATGCTCCAACACCACCTTCAAGTGCTGCAACTCTTTGTTCAAATACATCTTGAGTTGGGTTTGTTAATCTTCCATAAATGTTTCCGGCATCTCTTAGACCGAATCTATCTTCTGCATGTTTAGAATTGTTAAATACATAAGAAGATGTTAAGTAAATTGGTACAGCTCTTGCTCCAGTAGCTGAATCTGGTTTTTCTTGTCCTACATGTAATTGTAATGTTTCAAATTTATAATTTCTGCTCATTTTAATTTCCTCCTAATATGTTCTAAATTTGATTTTTTATTCTTTAAATTCCTTTTCCTTATTAATTATTATTTTATACATGTGCATGTCGCAACAACAGTCGCTACTCATAACAATCGCCTCTTTTCCTACATTTCCTAGTTCATCACTAGGATTACAACTATATGATACAACTTAATTCCTACTATGTCAATAGGAAAAGAGTAAAAAAGATAAAAAATTTTTTCAATTTGCCTTTTTATACTTCAAGAAGTATAATAATATTGTAAAAGGGTGATATATATGGCTGAAGAAGTTGTAAAAACTAAAGTAGTAAAGAAAAAAGTTAAGAAAAAGAAGAATAGATTACTAGGATTTGTTATCTTTTTATCTATTATTGCGGGTATTGTTTTATTTTTAATGTTCTTTCCATCATGTAGTTTTTTAGATACAATGACTAAAGGTTTTTCAACACGTTATGAATTTTCAAGTCATTATAAAGCAACAAGTTCATATGTAGAACATGGCTATATTGATATGATTAATATTAATTGGAGAGATGGAGATGTTAAAGTATATACTCATGATAGTGATGAAATAAGCATCATTGAAACTCCAAATGAAACTGTCACAGAAAAGTTTATGATGCACTATAATTATCAAGAAACAGATAAATATGGTCATTCCATTTTAATCCAATATTGTAAATCAGGAAATTATAAATTTGGAGATTTAAAGAAAGATTTAACTGTTTATATTCCATCAAGAGAAGATCTTCATATAACAATTCATACATATAATTCAGATATTACATTTGATTTAGGTGAAACTAAATTATCAGAATTACAAGTTCAATCAAATCATGGATCTGTTGATGGAATCTTTGCTGATGCAAACAAAGTAACATTACTTGGATCAAGTGCTAAAACAGTAAAAAGTGGTTATCATTTTAATATAGTTCAAACTGGAAAATCAAATCATCTTAGATATTCTACTTGCCAATCTATGAACATAAAAGCTAATGAAACAGCTTATGTTGAAGGTGGAGGAGTATGGGGTGAAATAAAGCTTGATATATTAAAAGCTGATAGAGCTGAAATAAAACTTGGATCATATAAATTTGATTTCTATATTGGTGAAATTAAAAATATTAAAATAACTGATAAATATACTAATGGTGGAAATGTTTATTTGTATTTTGATACTGATGCTTCTTATAATATTAATATAAATAGAAAAGAACTAAAAGAAAATGGAGAAGTTGTAGAGAGAACAACTACTAATAATATTGGTGAAAAAGTAAGTGATTCAGTATATAAAATTGGTAGTGGAACAAACACTATAGATATAACTGTTTCAGGAAATTTAAACATATTATCGAAGGAATAAAAAAAGGCTTTTTGAAGCCTTTTTTATATGCTATAATCATTCTCTAATTTTTTTCTTGCTTTATCTACTAAATCCTCTAAAGTTACATTATCAACATAGTTATTAATTACCTTGTTAAAACCATCCCAAAATTCGATTGTAGTACATACATCACGTCTATTACAAAAGTCCTTGCTACATTCTAAGCAAGCTACAGGAGCAAGTGATCCTTCAGCAACTCTAAGTATTTCTCCTATTTTATATTCTGAAGGTTTCCTAGATAATCTATATCCACCATTATTTCCCCTATAACTGATGATAAGATTTGATTTAGTTAAAAGAGAAGCAACTTGTTCTAAGTATTTAATGGATAAGTCTTCTCTACTTGATGAATCTTTTAAACTAACATATCCATTTGCTTCATATAAAGCTATATCAATCATTAATCTTAAAGCATATCTTCCTTTTGTTGAAATCATCTATATCCCTCTTTTCCTACTATAATACTAGTATAACACTTTTTTATTTGAAAATATACAGTTTTATTAAAATAAGTTTCAAAATAAAAAATATCTCGTTTTTTTGCATTGCGTTTTCATAGTTTTTATATATTAATATTTAATAATATAAAGTGATATAATATAATAAATAGTGTGCGCACAAATAATGAGGTGATATGCATGAGCAAATTAGATGATGCAAGAATTAAAATTAATGAAATAGATAAGGAAATGGCTAAACTTTTTGAAGCTAGAATGGAAGAAAGTAAAGCTGTCGCAGAATATAAAAAAGAAAATGGATTATCTATTGAAGATACTAAAAGAGAAGATGAAATCATCAAAAGAAATAGCGATTATATTTCTAACGATGAAATTAAAGAATATTATATCTCTTTCATAAAAGAAGTTTTAAACGAATCTAAAAAATATCAACATAGATTAATCAAAGGTATCAAAGTAGCTTATACAGGTGTACCTGGAGCATTTGCTTATATTGCGGCTAAAAAGATGTATCCTAATGCAGAATTTGTGGCATATCCTGATTTTGGTAAAGCATATAATTCAGTAGTTAAAGGAGTTAATGATATCGTAGTATTACCTATCGAAAACTCTACTGCAGGAGACGTTGGTAATGTAATTGATTTAATATTTGATGGCACATTATATATTAATCAAGTATTAAATGTAGATATTCAACAAAACTTACTTGCAGTTAAAGGTGCTACAAAAGAATCAATTAAGACAGTTTATTCGCATCCACAAGCTTTAGCTCAATCTTCTGAATTCATTAAGGATCATAACTATAATGAAATTGAATGTGTTAATACAGCTATTGCTGCTAAGATGGTTAGTGAAAAGAACGATACAACAATTGCTGCTATCGCAAGTATTGAAACTGCTAATTTATATAATTTAGAAATAATAGAAAAGAATATCAATCAAAATAAAAACAATTCAACAAGATTTGCTTGCTTCTCAAGAAGTTTAAATAAGAGCGTTCATAGTAATAAAAATGATGAAAACTTTATTATTTGCTTTACTGTAGCTAATGAAGCTGGTAGTCTTGCTAAAGCTTTAAATATAATTGGTTCTAATGGATTTAATATGAGAAACTTACGTAGTAGACCAATGAAGAACTCTATGTGGAAATATTATTTCTATGTTGAACTAGAAGGAAATGTATTTACTGAAGCTGGATCAGATTTAATGATTCAACTTAAAACAGTATGTGATGATGTAAAGCTAGTAGGTACTTATAAAGTTAACTAGGAGGGATAATATGATTTTAAATGTATTGTCAAGAAATACAGATATAGTATATCCAATCACAATTGAAAGAGATTCTTTAAAAAGAGTAAATGAAATATTTGATTTAAAGAATAAGAAAGTACTTATCATAACTGATGATGGAGTACCAACTATTTATTTAGATACTCTAAAAGATCAAATAAAAAATGCTTACTCATATGTTATTAAAAGAGGAGAAGCATCTAAAAACTTTGATAACTATAAAGAAATATTAGAATTTATGGTTGAAAATAAATTCACTAGAACTGACTGCGTAATTGCCTTAGGTGGTGGAGTAGTTGGTGATTTAAGTGGTTTTGTTGCTGCTAGTTATATGAGAGGAATTACTTTCTATAACATCCCTACAACACTTTTATCACAAGTTGATTCATCAATTGGTGGTAAGTGTGCGATTGACTTTTTAGGTGTAAAAAATAATATTGGGTCATTTAAAAATCCTAGTGGAGTTCTAATTGATTCAAATACACTTAAGACATTAGATAAAAGAGAATTTAATGCTGGTATGGCAGAAGTAATTAAAATGAGTATGACTAATAATAAAAACTTATTTGATTACTTAAATACAACTAAAGTAGAAAACATAGATTTGGATCATGTCATTAGAGAAGCTTTAATGATCAAAAAGATGGTTGTTGAAGTAGACCCATTTGAAAAAGATTTAAGAAGAGTATTAAACTTTGGACATACTATTGGTCATGCTATAGAAGCTTTAAGTGAAGGTAAGCTATTACATGGTGAATGTGTAGGTGTCGGTATGACTTATATGGTAGATAAAACTATCAAAAATGTCTTAATAAGCCTATTATCTAAATATAATCTACCTACAAATATAGATATTAATGAAGATAGAATCATTGAATTAATTAAGGTAGATAAGAAAGCTTCTAGCAATACTATCACAATAGTATATGTTTCAAAAATAGGAGAATTTGAATTTAGAAAGATTAATATTGATGAAATAAAAGATTACCTTAAATAGGAGGTGTATTTATGAAAAATGTACTTGGAGATAATTTAACATTAACATTATTTGGTGAATCACATTCTGAATTTATTGGAGGAACAATTGATGGTTTTACTCCAGGAATTAAGATTGATGAAGATGTTATTAAACACTTTCTATCTCTTAGAAGACCATGCTGTAAGATGGATACAGCAAGAATTGAAGAAGATGAATATAAAATCATTAGTGGTATGTTTAATGGTTATACAACTGGTGCTCCACTAACAATAATCATTCCAAATAAAAATGTTAATAGTGATGCTTATAGTGATTTAGCAAATAAAGCTAGACCATCTCATGCTGATTATGCTGCATTTATGAAATATCATGGCTATGAAGATTATAGAGGTGGAGGACATTTTTCAGGAAGAATTACAGCACCTATTGTTGCTTTAGGATCTATTTGTCTAAAAGCTTTAAATGAAAAAGGTATTAAAATAGGAACACATATTTATAAGTGTGGAAATGTAATTGATAATGAATTTAGTAATTTCGATAAAGAAATAGATTTAGTTAATAATAAGAAAGTACCTCTTATTAATAACTTAGAAGAAGCTTTAGAAAAAGAAATACTAAGTGCTAAAGAGGATAAAGATTCTATTGGTGGAATCATTGAAACAGCAATCACTAATATGCCTGCTGGAGTAGGTGAACCTTGGTTCTCAAGCGTTGAAGGAAAATTAAGCAATGCAATCTTCTCAATAGGAGGAGTAAAAGGAATAGAATTTGGTAAAGGCTTTGGCTTTAGTGAAGGATTTGGAAGTAATTTAAATGATGAATTTTATGTCGATAATGGCCAAATAAAGACAAAAACAAACAATAATGGTGGAATAAATGGAGGTATAACAAATGGTATGCCTATTACATTTAAATGTGCAATTAAGCCTACACCATCAATTGGTTTAAAACAAAATACAGTTGATTTTAAAGAGATGAAAGATGTATCTTTAGAAATCAAAGGTAGACATGATCCTGCAATCATAAGAAGAATTTGTATAGTTATAACTTGTATTACAGCTATTACAGTTTGTGATATGCTTATTACACGTTTTGGAACTGATTATTTAAAATAATGGAGTATGGTCTTATTGGAGAGAAGCTAGGCCATAGCTTTTCTAAAATAATACATGAAATGATTGCGGACTACAAATATGAACTTAAAGAAATAGCTAAAGATGATTTAGATTCTTTTATGAAGAATAAAGATTTTAAATGCATAAATGTAACTATTCCATATAAAACTGCAGTACTTCCATATCTTGATTTTATTAGTGATGAAGCTAAGAAAATAGGATGTGTAAATACAATAGTTAATAAAGATGGAAAATTGTATGGATATAATACAGACTATTATGGTTTAAAGTTATTAATCAAAAAACAAAATATAGATTTAAACAATAAGAATGTATTAATTCTTGGCACAGGTGGAACTAGCTTAACAGCAAAAGCTGTAATAAAAGATTTAGGCGCAAAAACAATTCTTCAAGCATCACGTAAAAATAGTGAAGGCTTAATTAGTTATGATGAAATTTATAACTATGATATTAATTACGTTGTTAATACTACACCTGTTGGAATGTATCCAAATAATAATGACAAATTAATTGAAGTATCAAAATTTAAAAACATAGAAGGATTAGTAGATGTAATCTATAATCCACTTAAAACTAATCTAGTATTAGATGGCTTAAATTTAGGTATAAAAGCAGATGGTGGACTATATATGTTAATCGCTCAAGCTGTATATGCGATTAAGCTATTTAAGAATATTGAAATAGATGATTCTAAAATAGATGAAGTCTATAATAAGTTATTAAGTGATAAACTTAATATCGTATTAATTGGTATGCCATCATGTGGTAAAACAACAATTGGTAGAAAGCTTGAAAAAAGACTAAATAAAGCCCTTTATGATAGCGATACAGAAATAGAAAAGATTATTAATACAGATATTTCTAATTTCATTAGAAGTAATGGAGAGACAAGCTTCAGAAATATTGAAGCTAGTGTTATAGAGAATCTTTCTAAACAAAATGGATTAATTATTTCTACTGGCGGAGGAGTAATCTTAAACAAAGATAATATGAATAGACTTAAGCAAAATGGTATAGTTATATTCATTGATAGAAGTCTTGATTTACTTACTCCAACAAAGTCTCGTCCACTTACTAGTGATATTGAATCACTTAAAAAGAAGTATAACGAGAGAATAGATTTATATAACTATTATGGTGATATAAAAGTAGAAAATAATGGTTTGATAGATGATACAGTAAATAAAATTATAGGAGGTATAAATTTATGAAATTATTAGTAATAAATGGATCAAACATAAATTTCTTAGGAATTAGAGAACCTAATATTTATGGTAAGAAAACATATAAAGATTTATGTGATATGATCAATAATTATGCCTCTAAGAATAATATTGAAGTTGAAATATATCAATCTAACCATGAAGGTGCGTTAGTTGATAAGATTCAAGAAGCTTATTTTAAACAAGTAGATGGAATAGTTATTAATCCAGGTGCATATACTCATACATCAATAGCTATTTTAGATGCTTTAAAGGCTGTAAACATCAAATACATAGAAGTACATATTTCTAAAGTTGATGAAAGAGAATCATTTAGACAAATAAGCTATATAAGAGAAAATGCAGTTGCAACTATTATAGGACATGGCCTAGATGGTTATATAGAAGCATTAGATTATTTAAAGGATTTGATTAAGAATGAAAATTAAAGTATTTAAGGGTAATGCAGGAGGTAGTGTTTTTGCACCACCATCAAAAAGTTATGCGCATAGATTATTAATCGCATCATTCCTATCAAATAGAAAATGTGTTGTATCAAACGTTGAATTCTCTAACGATGTTAAAGCAACACTAAGTTGTATTAAAGAACTTGGAGCTTCATTTATCATAAAAGATAACGAAGTTATATTTGATGGAAATAATGACAAAGAGATTAAAGAAGAATATGTGCTTAATTGTGGCGAAAGTGGCTCAACAATAAGATTTTTAATACCTATTGCATTAGTATTAAAAAAGAATAGTAGAATTACCATGAAGGGTACAAAGAAACTTATTTCTAGAGGTCTATCTGTATATGAAGAAATATTTAAGAAATCGAAAGTTGAATATTCTTATACAGAAGAATCATTTTCTTTTAAAGGTAGACTTTTAGGCAGTTCTTTTAGTGTGCCAGGAAATATAAGTAGCCAGTATATCTCAGGCCTTATATTTGCCTTATCACTTCTAAAGCGTGATACTACAATTGATATCATAGGTGATATTGAATCACTTCCTTATATCAATTTAACTATTGATACATTAAGTCATTTTAATGTAGATGTAGCTTTAGATGGTAATAAAGTATCTATTATGGGACATCAAAAATATGCTAGAGTAAATTCTCAAGTTGAAGGAGATTTCTCTAATGCAGCATTCCTAGAAGCCCTAAATTATGTAGATAAAAATAATAATGTCAATGTAAAAGGTCTTAACTATTTTACTAGACAAGGCGATTCTATATATATGAAGTTATTCCCAAAATTAGAAGGAAGCAATCCTACAATTGATATAAGTAATTGTATCGATTTAGGACCTGTATTATTTACACTTGCTACACTTCTTAATGGAGCAAAAATAACAGGAATAAAAAGACTTAGGATTAAAGAATCAGATAGAGTATCATCAATGGTAGAAGAATTAAATAAGTTTGGAGCAAACATTGAAGTGTTTGATGATTATGTAATGATACATAAGAGCGAACTACATTCTCCAGAAGATATTCTAGATGGTCATAATGATCATAGAATAGTAATGTCATTAATTATATTACTTACAAAGTATGAAGGAATAATTGATGGAGTAGAAGCAATAAATAAGAGTTTCCCTACATTCTTAGATAGATTAACGGAGGTTGGAATTAAATATGAAGTTAAATAGTAATAAGAAAATATTAATAGTTGGTCTAGGTTTAATTGGTGGATCTTATGCAGAAGGATTTACTAATAAAGGATATTTTGTAGGAGCAATCACAAGAAGCCAAAAATCTATTGATTATGCCTTAGAAAAGGGAATTATTAAAGAAGGAACAACAGAAGTAACAAAAGAATTTGTATCTAAATATGATTTAGTTATCTTCGCCTTATATCCTGAACAATTTACTAGCTGGATTGAAAAATATCAAGATTGTTTTAAACCTGGTATAGTAATTAGTGATGTTACTGGTGTTAAGTGTGAAATAGTTTATAAGATTCAATCAATCTTAAGAAAAGATGTTGAATTCGTGCCTGCCCATCCAATGGCTGGTAGAGAAGTAAGCGGCGTTGAAAATGCAACTGATAAAATATTTAGTGGTGCAAACTACATCGTTACTCCAACAAGTGATAACACAAAAGATGCAATTGAATTAGTTGCTTCAATTGGTGAAGTTTTAGGATTTAGAAAAGTAAGTTATCTAACTCCACAAGAGCATGATGAAATGATTGGATTCCTATCTCAATTAACTCACTGTATCGCAGTAAGCTTAATGGTATGTAAGGAATCAAAACATTTAGTAGACTTTACAGGTGACTCATTTAGAGATTTAACAAGAATTGCGAAGATTAATGAAAAGATGTGGACTGAATTATTCATTATGAATAAACATGAATTATTAAGCCAAATGGATTTATTCTTAGGACAATTTAGACGCTTAAGAGATGCCTTAGCACAAGATGATAAAGAAACAATGCAACAAATGATGCGTACGTCTACAGAAAGACGTAAGTATTTTGATTAGGAGGAAAATGTATGAATTTAGTATTTAAAAGAAAACTACCAATTCCACAAGAA
>JAEEGL016048340.1_pt1 | contig 15874 bp, 11 predicted proteins | sample 9134231 | NCBI WGS metagenome assembly JAEEGL01 (sample SAMN16246548, study PRJNA631951) | gut metagenome | biome: gut microbiome; feature: rumen; material: fiber-attached | host: Bos | place: Iran: Karaj | collected 2018-10
AATTGGCTCAATCCCAGTAATGGCAAGGGATTGAGCCGTTTCTTCTGTATGGCTTATTTACTTCTGTTTGGGTGTAGATGTGATTTTTTGCCTGGCGGCATTGCCTATAAAAGGAAGCTTCGCCTTACGGCGAACCTTTGAATTGAAATGGGCTGGCAACTACACATGTCTAGTATCGAAGAAGTCTTTGTACTTCCTGCTGTGTTCGATACTTCTTTTTTAGATCCATATCAAGAGTCTTTCCGCAGGCATCAATTACTTTATCATAGTAGGTAAACTGCCAGTTGTTTGTGTCAAGATGTGTACAGTTGTATTTCCTGATTGAGTCTATGATCTGTCCGGTCGGATATTTATGATCAAGCTTATGTTCAAGAAGTCTTTCCAAAACAAGTGCCAGAAAACACGTTGCAAAGTGTGCATCTATGTGATCATTAGTTCTGACGTAAACAGGGCGTGATTCAAAGAATGTTTTTGTTATCTTAAATGAGTCTTCTATCTTTGTAAGGCCTCGGTAAACTTTTCTCATTTCTTCATCCTTCATCTGAAGTTCACTTGTTACGATAGAATAGTAGCCATCGTATTTTTCCTCTTCGTTGATCTTTTCCATATCAAGTTCAAGGCTTCGACCGTCTATGATCTCTCCTGTTGATTTATCAAAAGCGATGTTCTTAACATATGCTGCGCTTCCTTTTGCCGTGACACGATCATACTTCTTTGGATATTTTATAAGGTCGTTTGCACGGGCGATCATTGCATCTCGGTCAGCCTTCTGCTTTTTGGCATATTTTTCAGAGTAGTAAACCATCTGTTTCTGATCCACTTTTACCGATTTCTTTGCCGGCTTCTTGCTCCCTGGCTTTGTGACATTTACATGAAGCTCTTTCGGATAGATACGGGATTTGTGTTTGAAGGTTACCTTGTCCCCGTCATCATATATGATATCTGTCTTGTATCCTCCGCTTAATACCCAGGATTTGAATTCTGCATCTGCACCACGGATTGTCTGTCCATACACATATCCATCACGCTCGTTTACATCTGACTTATTATCCCCATTAAGCCAGTAGATGTTATCGGAAGTGTTAAGTCCCCTGTCTGCAACAAAGATGATACGACAGTCTTCATACTCTCTTTTTATGCGCTCTATAATAGGACGAATATGCACTTTTTCTGACTCATTTCCGGGAAACAGATCATAGGCAACAGGGATCCCGTTCGCATCCATCATCAGTCCCATCTCAACGATGGGATCAGGTCTATGATTCTATAAAAAAATCAGCAAAAAATATACGCAACCCGGAGCACGCCTCCGGGTTGTTATTATGCATAAAATCTGATAAAATCAACAGGAATCAGTAAGCATAAGAAAGTACGGAAAAATGAACCAGGTGGATACGGGGTGGTTTGTAGCAACAGATGTGGCAACTGGAATTGCATCACAGGGAGAAACATACGAAGAATCCTTATCCAACTTGAAGGAAGCGTTGGAATTATATTATGAGGATGAACCGGTGATAGAAAACAGGCCTGCTATGTTTACGACGCTGGAGGTAATTGCTTAATGCCATCTAAGTATCCGATTATGAAACCTTCAGAAATAATAAAGAAATTGGAGAAGAAGGGATTTGTCTTTGTTTCACAAAAAGGCAGTCATGCTAAAAAAGATGAGATAAGATATATTTGGCTGATATACTGACAGAAAAAGAGATCGGATGTGTTCAATATGTATCCGGATGGATGCACAATGGAAGAATTCAAGCAACTCCAAATCCCTGATGCATACTGCGGAGCCAAAATGGAAGAAGCTAAATGTCAACCCGAGCTTATCTCCGGGTCGTACTTATTATCATAAATTGTTTTTATTCCTTGAATTTTTTAATACATCGCTGTAAGCTGAAGCTTAAGGATGGAGCAATAGCCCATGTATGGTTCTGGAGAAGGGTATGGGTAGTAATCCCTATATGATCGTTTTAGTAAATTGAGGAAATAATGAAGAATATTTATGAAATCATCAGTTTTAAAAAATGCTGTCTTAGCCATAATATCTGCCTGTGTCATCGAATTTTTGTTTCTCGTACAGTTTGATGGTTTTTTTAATTCCTTCTGTGGCTATGAACACTTTAGGTATAAGCCTGAAGAGCTGGTCTACATAAATGCAAGTCTTGACGCGGATAATATAGTAATAAATGGTTGGGATCCGCAAATATATATAAATGATATAAATACATATGTATATGGTGTTGAGGCCAAGCTGAAAAAAATATCCAATGACGGGGTGCCTGTAAGTGTTTATTATGATGTGGGGGAAGGATTTTCTGAAAAATACCGGGTTAATGGAGCCTGTTTGGCGAACCGAGAGGCTGTGATCATAAGACTGAATGAGGATATTCAAAACCTGCGTTTGGATATAGGAACAGACAGCTACGATACATATGAGATATGTGAGGTGGTGATAAACCCGGTTGCAGGTGATTATGCTTGGACAGCTTTACTTTGCATGGTGCCGGAAAGACTGATCATATGTTTTATGGTAATCTTTCTTCTTTTGTGTCTGGTTTCCAACTATGAAAAAACAGTCAAATACTGTTTCAGAAACAGATGGCTGATTGGAGCCGGAATAATTATTTTGGGGACGTTACTTAGGCTGAACGGATCATCAATCGGTTATCTGTCAAATGTGATAGGCGGTTTTGACAGTTCGAAAATAATAGGTACACCCAGAGGAATACGTAGTGATGAATATGTTTTGTTTACGGAGATGGCGTTATCGCAGAAGAGTACGGGATTTCACTGGTTTTCCGATATATGGGGTTATTCTCCTTCTGATATGTTTATGGTATACGGACAGCCGGTGCTTAATCTTGTTTCGATATTCCGTCCATTCTCCATAGCATATATTTTTCTTGGTAGCGAACAGGGACTGGCATTTTACTGGGTATCGCGTATGATTGTGTTGTTCCTTGTTTCATTTGAATTCGGACGTCTGATAACCAATGACGACAGATGTCTTTCTTTGGTATATAGCTTCCTGATTGCTTTTTCGCCGATCGTACAGTGGTGGTATTCCATAAATGAACTCGTTGAAACGCTGATATTTGGACAACTGGCTGTTCTTATATTGTTCCTATACATAAAGGAAACCTCATATTTCAGAAAAGTTATTTATATTTTAGGCCTTGTATTATGTGCGGTCGGATACGTCTTAGTACTGTATCCACCCTGGATGATACCATTTTTCTATGTATTTGTGATATGTGCAGTGAATATGCTGATAGATAACCGAAAGAGCATAGCTGTCAGAAAAGTGGATATTATATTTTTTTCGATAGGTCTTGTCATAATACTTGGTTCATTGGCCTATATATTTCAGCGCTCGGGGGATACGATCAGAACTGTTATGAATTCTGTTTATCCCGGACGAAGAAAATACTATGGTGGACCTATGCATAATTTTGTGGAAATATTCAGGGGGTGGAGCAGTTGGATATGGACATTCACTGAAAACGGGAATCCATGTGAAGATGTTGACTTTATCAGTTTTTTCCCTCTTGGAGTCATAATGTCCGTTTCTGTGTTTATTAAACATAAGATAAAAGATCGATGGCTGATAACATTAAACATATTGAATCTCCTGCTTATAGTTTATTTGTGTGTGAAACTGCCCGCTGTGATAGGAAAAGTTACCTTACTTGAACACTCGACTTCCAGATTTCTTAATGTTGTGGGATTTATCAATGTTCTTATTCTTGTAAGAGCAATAGGTCAGATAAAATGGTCGAAAGTTTTATCCAAGACTATGCTGATCGCAACCTGTATTGGAGCCGTTCTGAGCACACATACGGCTGAAGATATTCTGTCTCCTCAACATAAGGGTATTATTTTTATAATAGCAATTCTCTTTTGCATTTTGTTTATTGCATATATTAAATCCCCGACAACCATGAGACAAATTATGATTTCGTCATTTGCCATATTAGGTATTATAGGCGGAGGTATGGTCAATCCGATTAATTCAGGACTTGATTCAATCTATAATACAAAGCTGGTGAACAATATACGGAGGATTAATGAGTCTGATAATGGTTTATGGGCTGTGGAAGGACCTTTCCTGATGACCAACCTGCCTACTTTAGTTGGTGCGGATACTTTAACAGCTACGGCTACTTATCCGGATACGGAAATGTGGGAGAAGCTTGGACTTGAAAGCGAAGAGGAAGTATGGAACAGATATGCATTTCTGACACTTGATATTTCTGATAGTATATATACCGAACTGGAAAGAACAGATCTTATCTGTTTGTATGTTCCGATAGAAAAATTGCGAGAATTGGGCGTCACCTATATATTGAGTAATAAAGATTATGATTCCAATGATATGATGAATTGTCTGTACAAGGATGCAGTATATGGGATTTGGCGCATTTCGGATGAGTAAGCAAACAGAATCTGTATAATATCAGCAAAATAGAATTTTGTAAGTGAAAGGGAGTATATTTGCAAATAGATATAAATATGCATTATATAGTGTTTTTTTTGATCTGTTTACTGGCTGTCTTCGGTTTCTATTATCGATGGAGACGCTTCCAATCTCATATGAATACACCCGAAGATCGGCAGGATGTTTTTATGATTTCCCTTTTTTGCTTATTTGGGCTGGCGATATTTCTCTATCCATGCATTCTATATGGGATGAAAATATCCTATACCAATTATAATTATAGAACACCGCCATTCTCTTATCTTGGTGTAAAAACAGATGGGCCGTCATTAAGTGATGTAGCTGATCAGAATCTTCCGCCCCTTTGGAAGGCATTTATACAGCATGAGTTCACTCTCTGGAACGAGGACGTTGCTTTTGGGACACAGACAGATTTATTTTTTGTTTTGAATCCTTTAAACTGGGTTTTTCTCTTGGGAATGGAACTCGGACAGCTTTTGAAGGCGATTCTCAAATATACAATTGCGTTCTTGGGACTCTTTTTGTTCCTCAGAAGATCATGCTTAAGTAGAACCAGTGCGTTTATCGGAGCCATTTCATATAGTTTTTGCTCTGTTATGGTTATGTGGAATGGTTGGCCTCATTCTGATGTAATGGCTTTTGGACCATGGCTTTTCTTCTTCGCGGAATCTCTGCTCTTGGAATACCATGATAAAAGTCATATGCAAATCGGAAACTGCATCGGATTTACAATAATTCTCTATCTTATGCTTATCAGCGGAATGCCAACATATGTGCCGTTTTTTATTTATTCCGGGTTGGCATATGTCCTTTTGAGATTAATCCAGCTGTTCAATCCGCGAACTGAAATGCGAAAAATCCTTACGCTTCTATTCATGCTGATCGTCTGCATTATGATTGCAGGTTTGATGAGTTTCACATATACGGGTACCATGTATTTTAACACAAAAGAGTACCAGCAGGAGAGAATGGCAATGTCATTTGCTGCATTGCCAATCAGCTGTTTTCGTACTATGTTTTTCCCATATTTAAGAGAAGGCCTGACGTTCCACCCTAACGAATGTACAATATATATTGGCCCGTTGATCGCTTATTGCATTCCGGCTCTTCTTGTGAGATTGTTCGAAGAAAAAAAGCAGCGAAACAACATGAATTTCTGGGTATGCATTGCGGTTCTTTCCCTTCTGCTGATTTTTGTAAAAAACACAGGATATTTTTATCAGTATATTCCCGGCTTGAATTCGTCAAATAAATTTAGGATAATCGCGCTTTTCTGTTTTTCGGCAAGTATTATCTCCTCGCATATTGTGGATATTCTCTTAAGTGTCCGTGAGAAGCGTAAACAATGGACAGCCGCCACGCTTGTGGTTCTCGTGCCGATCATTATTTTGCTGGTATACGGTTATGCAACACCCCTGAAAATATACTATTTGCTCTATTTATTTGTCACAGTTTTGCTTGTGCTTATAATATTTTTCAAGCAGAGAATCCTGCTCTACGCACTCTGTCTTGTCTGCACTGTGTGCATGACGGTATTTGCCCGGAAATATACCCCTATGATCGATCAAAACGCTGAGATCATTCCACCTGAGACGGAATCAATTATGTACCTGGAGAATCATCTGAAAAACGGTGAAAGAATACTCTCTCTTGGCACTTGGAATTTTTTTCCTAACAGCAATATTTATTATGATATAGAGCAAATTTGCGCACATTCCTTTGTTAATTCGCATCAGGATATGCGAAATTATTTAACGGCGATTGATTCGGCTGCTTGTTTAAAAAGCTTTACATTCACGTTTGTAAATACAATCGAGAATCCGAATCTGCTTTCGTATGCGTCTGTAAAGTATCTTCTTTCTAATCATTCTGATCAAAAGATCGTGGATGATCAGATTCAGCAGTTTAATACAAGGCGGAATCCCTATATCTTCAATGGCGAAACAACGTTGGAACAGCACTTCATCTCTAAAGCGGGAATGTTGAGCGGCGTGACATTTCTTCTGTCGACCGATCATCGTAAGTTGTCCGCTGATGACATTCTGGATCTCACCTTAATCCGAATTTCAGGCGGAGAGACTGTTGCCGAGGCAATTATCGACCTAAGCACTGTGCAAGATAATAGTATGCATACGATAAAATGGGATAAATCGGTTTCCTGCTCCGATGGTGAAGAATATATGATCAGAGTTTCTTCTGATCACGTGTTTAGTGATCCACTTGTATTCTGGATAACAGAAGCCAGTATCTATGATGGGGATTTGTATGTTGATGGCGTAGATGATTCCGGTGACATATGTTTACTTCAGGCATATAATAAAATCTTCTCGGATGGAGAGACAATTGAAGAAATCGTAGAGTTTGCTCCTCGTGCATATTTTGCCGGTTCAATCCGCCATGTGGAATCTTATGACGCAGTTTTGGAAGAAATGAAAGCGCAGTTCTACCCGAATACTGCCATTATTACAGATGATGACTGGGGTAAAATCAATCTCGAACTGAGCGAGACAGAGCAACAAGTTTATATTCAGAACTACAGCTTTAAAAACGACTGCGTCAATATGGATCTGAATACAGATTCAGGCGGCATGGTCGTTATCACGGATTATTATGATCCTGAGTGGAAAGTGTACGTAAATGGGAAAGAATCCGAGGTTGTTAAGACAAATTACTTGTTCATGGGTGTACCGATTCCTGAAGCAGGGGAGTATCATGTCGAATTTCGATATGTCCCTACATCTCTCTATTGTTATTTAGCTATTAGCACTTTGGGCTTTGCATCGCTTGTTGTAATGATAGTTTTCAGAAAAAACCTGGAAATGCTGATAGATAGAAAGATTGGAGCAACAAAATGAAATTCATTATTCAGAGCCTGTGCTTCAACGAAAAGATACGGAATGACAACAATACAGAATAACACTATGTTACAAGGGAAAACTGATATGCTATGGCCTGACATTAAAAGGAAAAAACAAAAGCTTATCAACAGGGAAACGATTTTATATGGAATTGTCGGTATTGGTACATCAATTCTGAATGTTTTATTGTTCCAAGGGTTAGTTAAACTTGGAGTTGAATACAAAATCGCTAATATTATCACGCTAATCGTCGTCAAATTAGCCGCATATATCTGTAATAAAAACATCGTGTTCCGTAGCCATGCAGATACGTTCGTAGAGCTGACAAAAGAAATTGGACGTTTTATTATTGCCCGTGGAGCTACTATGCTGATCGACTATTTGGGTCTGATTTTTCTGGTTGAGTATTTGCATATTGCAAAGTTCTCCGGAAAATGCCTTGTTACTGTTCTTGTTATTGTTCTCAACTATGTGATTGGAAAAAAACATGTATTTAAGAATGCAAGAGTGCGATAGAAAGTATCACTATGTATACTTCCTGCCCCTCAATATTTTATAAATTATAGTCCATATTGGATTTAAAAGAAATAAAATATGGCTTTTTGTGTATTTATTTCCAGCTTCCGTAAACATTATTTCCTTTGTGCTTTTATTTACTTTTATCGACGCAGGGATATAAACATCTTCGGTATAACTTGATAAATCAGACAGCACATTTGAAGGGGCTTGCAAATAGTCAATAGTTTCATTCACTGTATTAAATATCTTTCCATTCTTATAATTGTTAACCTCCGAAGCCACATTTCCACTGGTTTTGTTTGTTAATACATAACACCCGGCTGCCAGCGCTTCATAATATGTATAGCAATATGTCTCGGGATGCACGGACCACAAAAAAACAATGTTTATTTTGTGCCTTTTTAATGCTTCTGTCATATTCGGAAGAGATTTATCATGAAAATCCACCTTTATCGGTGTCACATATTTTCCATCTATCTGCTCATTCCCCAAATAATAGAATTCAAACCCCTCAATTCCTGCAAGGGATCCGACAAGTTTACACCATTCAGGATATCCTTTATGTTCTGCAATTCTTCCTATGTATGCAATCCTGATTTTCTTTATATCCAAATCCGGTTTTTTTGCTTTTTCACAAATAAGGTGTTCCCGTATTACGACTTTTGTTTTCAAGAAATCATATGTCGTACACCAGATATCCCGACAGGACTGTGAAGGAACTATTATCATTTTAAATCTGTATTTAAAAAACTCTATAAAGCTTCTGATGTTTTTATATTCATCAATGGCCCTGTCGCAGTATACACAATTACTGCACCGCTCTTTGTCGGGTTTTCGAATATATGTACTGCAATAATAAATATCACATCCATCTGCCTTGCAATACGGACATATCATTAAATAATCATGTATATACAGATAAAGGTTTTTATTTAATTTATTTAGCAGGAATGTCAATAAATCTAATTTCCACCCCTCCAGATGATGAATATGTACTCCGTCTATATTGTATAGATTTTGAATTCTTCGTAAAACGCGCTCTGTATTTTTCTCTTCAAAAATCCCGGCAAACTCACCATCAACATTTATCCCTGTAAAAAACTTGTTTATACCTAATTTAATATATTTTTTATTTACTTCAACAACAGGAAATAAATGTAAGCAATGAATTTGCTGTTCGAATAGTATTCCGGAAACCTCACCAATATATTTTTCAACTCCGTTGCTGTGTATTCTGTAATTGCTATGTGAAATTATAATTATACATTTTTCTTTCATTTGTTTTTTTGATATTATTGACCTTACGCATTTTATCAATAAACATATAATCTTATAAGATTCTATATGTTCATATTCATGCTTTATTCTATTCTATAGCTGTTTGGTTTTCAAGACAAATGATTTGTTATTCTGTTGTGAAGCATAATATCGCTGACAGCTTCAAAGTGCAATTCGTTGACATTAGACAAGTGTAGGCGGTAAAATTAAATTTATTGAAAAATTATTGAGAGAATTAAAGGTTGGATAAAGGAATTGATACGGCAATATGAAAAAAAGAAGATTATCGCAGCAGTGATCATAATAGTGGCAGCAGTTGTTGCCAACATATTTCTGGCTTTTAAAATATGCGACAGAATAAGTATGTATGTAAATATACTCTTGTGTCTGTTGATTGATTTTTTATGCGTATATTGCTTAAGGAACATTGGAACAATATTCAGAGTTCCGCTGAATATATACAAGAGCAGGGATATATTCTGGGATCTCGCCAAGAACGATTTTCAGGCGAGGTTTGTGGGAAGTGTTTTTGGTGTATTCTGGGCTTTTGTTAATCCGGTTATTACACTTCTTCTTTATTGGTTCGTGTTTCAGGTGGGACTTCGTGCGGGTAATGTCGGCGATTATCCATTTATACTGTTCCTAATGTCCGGACTGATCCCATGGTTTTATATTCAGGAAGCTTTAAATGGCGGAGCATCGTCACTTCTTGAGTATACGTATCTTGTTAAGAAGATGGTATTTAATGTAGAAATACTGCCGGTGCTGAAGGTTGTTTCTGCGTTGTTTGTACATGTGTTTTTCATTGGGATATTACTTATTGTTGCTTGTGCATACGGAATAGGTATCGGCTTATATACACTTCAGATTTTTTATTATATTTTCTGCTCTGCTTTTTTTATATTGGGTGTGTCGTATTTTACGGCGGCAAGTACAGCTTTTTTTAAAGATATGACGCAGATCATCAATATCGTATTGGTGATCGGAACATGGGTCACTCCTATTATGTGGAATGCAGAAAAGACGTTGCCTCCGGTATTGCTTGGCGTTTTCAGGCTTAATCCGTTCTATTATATCGTAGATGGATTCAGAGATGCGGTTCTTTTCAAGAAATGGTTCTGGGATAAACCTGTATGGACAGCATACTTTTGGATAGTGGCAATTGTTGTTTACATTGGCGGGGTAAAATTCTTCAACAGATTAAAAGTGCATTTTTCGGATGTGCTTTAGGAGATATTGATGGAAAACGCAGCGGTTAAAGTGGAGCATGTAACGAAAACCTATAAGATATATGATGATCCCAAGGACAGATTTAAGGAAGCGCTTGGTATTGGCGGTAAAGGAAAGATATACGCAAAAAATCATTATGCTCTTAAAGATGTATCATTTGAAGTGAGAAAGGGTGAGATTGTAGGAATAGTAGGAAGAAACGGATCCGGAAAGTCAACTATCCTCAAAATCCTCACAGGTGTTTTAAATCAAACAAAAGGAAACGTAGAAGTTGATGGCAAGGTTTCGGCTCTGTTGGAATTAGGCGCAGGCTTTAACATGGAGTATACAGGGCGCAGAAATATCTATCTCAATGCAACCATGATGCATATAAGTAAAGCAGAGATTGAGAAGAGGATTCCTGATATCCTGAATTTTGCAGACATAGGAGAATACATAGATCAGCCTGTCAAAACGTATTCAAGCGGAATGTTTGTAAGGCTGGCATTTGCGGTGGCAATAAATGTAGATCCCGACATATTGATAGTCGATGAAGCTCTTGCTGTAGGTGATGTGAGATTCCAGCTTAAGTGCATGGATAAGTTTATGGAGTTTATTGAGGCCGGCAAGACCATTCTTTTTGTGACGCATGATATCAATTCGGTAAAAAGGTTTTGTAACAGAGCTATCTGGCTGAATCAGGGAAAACTCATTCTTGATGGGAATACGGATGAGGTAACAGACCGTTATCTGGATTTTATTAAGAGTGAAATGTCGATAGAGCAGTACATGGAACAGAAGGATGAAGGAGACGATTCCAAAGAATATAAGCAGGATGTTGATGTTTCGGGTATTGATATTGTCAAGATCCATGAACTACACATGATGAATGCAGCCTATAAGGAAATACAGGAGATACAGCACGGACAGAAGGTGATACTAAAGGTCAGTTATCTTGTTGCGGATGAGAGCATTGTGAATCCGCTTCTGGGCGTGGCTATCCGTAGAATTGATAATGAGTATATATGCGGGATAAATACTAAGCTTGATAATGTCAGAATTCCATGGAAGAAGGGTTATAACGAGATTGAACTTACTTATAGTTGTTTTAACCTGACAGGTGGTGAATACTACTTTGATGTCGGAATATATGATCAGGCGGGAATAGTAAATATTGATTACAACACCAAGATCATGACGTTTTTTGTGAAGATGGATTATATTGGTGAGGGAATTGTAATACTGAATCACAAATGGGCGTCAGGAGTATTATGACTTATGCATTTTGACGACTTTGAGGAAAGAAATATATGAATCATACGAATAACAGCCGGAAGGTTACAGTTGTAGTTCCGGTATATAATGATTGGGATACGCTGAAACTATGCATACGATCATTAAAAAAATATCTTGATACCGTACATAATGTCATTCTGGTTAATGATAAGGGGCCGGATTGGAAGTATTTGGAAAACAGGATCAAAGAGGAAATAAATGATTCAGAGAACTTCAAATATGAAGTCAACAAAGAGAATTTGGGATTTGTAAAGACCTGCAACAGAGCTGTTTTTGAGTTTGATAAAACGGATAATGACATTTTACTTCTTAATTCCGACACTAAGGTCACTGAAGGTTTTTTGGAGGAAATGCTGCAGGTGCTTTATATTACTGAGAAACATGGGGTGGTTTGCCCCCGTAGCAATTGCGCTACTATTTTCACCATTCCGGTTAATAAGAAGGCATCTCATGAGTTGACTCCGGAAGAATCCTATAAAGTCTATAATCATGTAAAAGAACTGTTGCCTCGTTACAATGTAATGCCAACCGGGGTGGGATTTGCATTTCTGATCAAACGTGAACTGATCAAAACATATGGTCTTTTTGATGAAATATATAGTCCCGGGTATAACGAAGAAAACGACTTTTGTATGCGTATCAACCAGTATGGATACAGTGTGATAGCTGCGAACAGAGCATTTGTGTATCATTATGAATCTAAGAGTTTTGGTTCGAGAAGAAATGAACTTGAATCTAAAAATGCTGTTTATCTCTTAAATAGGTATCCATATTACCAAACAATTGTTTCATCGTACCTGAATAATCAGATCGATCCGGTAGAATACTTTGCCGATCTTATAGGAGAACTCTACTTAAAAAAGCGTGTATTGATAGACCTATATGAGGTTCCTGGCGCATATAATGGAACAGCACAATATGGATTGCGTTTCCTTGAAAGTTTTTATAAATTATATAGTGATAAATATGATATTTCGATACTGATCAATGAAGTAGCAGATCAGTTTCATGGAATAAGCAGGACATACTCCAATGTATATCATCCGGACAATATAGTTGGAACATTTGATATTGCATATACTCCATCTCAGATCATAGATTCAGCTCACTGGCATTTAGTGGGACGTGTTTGTCTTAAGTATGTATTCTGCATGCAGGATATTATCAGCATTCGCAGTAACTATCTTCTCGTTGAGGATTGGGAGAGGGAGGCGATATTTGAACAGTCAGTCAGGTATGCTGATGGTATTGTATTTATAAGCAATTTTTCGGAAGAAGAAACACGTACTTATTATAATCGGATATTTGATTCAAGAGATATAAGGACACAGGTTATATATCATGGAAGATTTTTTGATAATGAGAAAGAATCTGACAACCGGTCTAAGCTTCCGTTCGATGATTATATTTTGGTTATTGGTAACTGCTATAAGCATAAAAACCTGATAAATGTGATTCCAAAGCTAAAGGATATAAAATATAATTTTATTGTGATCGGGAATCAATACACCGGAAATATTTCTGATAATATATATGGCTATCAGACAGGAAAACTTAGAGATGAATTCCTGAGACTGCTCTATAGGAACTGTAGTGCTATTCTGTTTCCAAGCGTATATGAAGGATTTGGGATGCCAATACTTACTGCCATCGATTATGGAAAGCCTATAGTAGTTAAAGATAATGAACTGAACCGGGAACTTATTGAGTATTTTGATCGATCCGGCAAATATATGGTTTTGTTCTCCCATATAGATGAAATAGAGAGTTGTCTTAAGAAAGCCTGTACCATCTGTATTACAGATTCTCCTGATTATATATGTAACAGAAGCTGGGACAATGTGGCAGAAGATGTTGAGAAGATGCTTCAGTCTGTTTTGTCAGAAAAGATTGATGTAAACAGGTTATATGAGAGATGGAGAACAGTAAAGTACGACTCAAACATCCATAAGTGTTATGATAACAATATAAATTCAGCAGAAAAAATAGAAAAGATCAAAATCAGAATTAAAAAACACCCGCGATTATATAATATTTTGAAGAGTATAATAAAATGTCTAAGTATAACTTTGAAATGGATCTTGATGAAGGGTCATCAATTGAAAGAATTGTAAAAAAACTTAAGCAAGGAATGACTGTGCTTGAGTTTGGCTGCTCATACGGCAGAATGACCCGTTATATGAAAGAGGAGTTGGACTGTACTGTCTACATTATAGAATATGACAGTGCAGCCTATGAAAGTGCGAGTAGATATGCGAAGGATGGTGTTTGTGGAGATATTCAGAAATATGAATGGGTAACTAAATTTAAAGAAATAAGATTTGATGCGATAATTATTGCTGATGTACTGGAACATCTTACCGAACCTGTCAAGGTGCTTAAGACGGCAGGTAATATGCTTGCTGATGATGGAAAGATATTTATCTCTATACCCAATATAACTCATAATGATATAATTCTTAAATCATGTATGGACAGGTTTGACTACACCGACGTTGGTCTTTTGGACGATACTCATGTGCATTTCTGGGGTCTTGATAACCTTGAGGATCTTGCTAAAGATTCTGATCTCTGTTTGAAAAAAGTAGAAGCTACATACAGGGATACGGGATCAACGGAACAGTTTAGCGGAACGGAGATTAAATCATCTAAGCTGCTTTTGAATATTCTTAATGAGCGTAAGACAGGACAGGTGTATCAGTTCATTATAACCATGCAAAAATCCCGGATTATTGTTTCAGATGGTATTTATCGATTGAATAAGCCATATATTTACAGTCACATTTATCTGGACAGAGGACAGGGCTTCGATGATAGATATGTTATTCCTGTAAAAGCTTTTATGTCTGAAAAGGGTCTTTATCATGTTAATTATCGAACGGAGGATACCAGGGATCTTCGCTGTATCAGGTTTGATCCTGTTGAGTTACAGGGATGCCTGATAAAGCGTCTTGATATAAGACAGGGAACAAAACTGCTTTCTTCACAATTCTCTGATTCTGTTGACCTTGGTAAAGAAATGCTGATCAAAGATGATGATCCACAGATTATTATTCCCGTAGAGGAAAATGGAGAACCGGTTTCAATCGATTCGGAGTTTATTCTTCGGGGAGATGAATACATAGATTCTCTGGAAGAGTGGCTCTCGGAATACAAAAAAGAGACTATGCGTTTAAAAAAGCAACTCGATGAGAAGATTGTTCTTTTAGGATCCTATCATGCGCTGGCAGATAGTAAGGATACTTATATTGTTAAGCTGGAAAGACTTATTGCGGAAAAAGAAAAGCAATCGGAAAAACATTCGGGCAAAATATTTATCGCAAAAGTATTGAGAGGATTAAAAAGAAGAATAAGAACATTGGTGCGATAAATGAAGATTGATAAAAAACAAGAACTAATTGATATTTCATTTGAACTTCTGCATTTTAACATGGAAGAAGAATCAGAAAAAAAGAGGCTTATTGGATTGCTGAATAAACTTTCCGATGATGACTCTGATTTCTGGTTTGACATTGGTGCCGTAGTGGCCGGCCCCCTCTATTATGCTTTGAAATCATGGATCGTGGACAGTATTCGTGATGACAGAAAGTTATTTTTTGTCTCTGATTCCGGCAGTAACATGTTTCAGGTATTCAAAAACGCAGGTATTGATAACATCGAATATTTGGATATGGCAAGGATTCAGGAAGATAACAAAGGGTTATTTTCCTCGGATGCATATGTATTTGTCTGTGATTGGAATGGCAGCATAATAAGTCATATCGATAAAATGAAAAGAGATGCTTCAGGTAATTACGAGATTTATTTCCTTTGTCCCGGAATACTGAATTCAGAGGACAGTATAAAAAATGTCCACATAAAGCATTATAAAACCTATTTCTTTGATTTCTATAAGGACTACGGCTTTCAGAGAGCAGTTAGAAATAATATAAACCTTTTTGATATCCTGTTTTCCGCACCGGATGATGATAACTCAAAATCCTGTGAAGATAAAACAGTATTTGGCAGGTTGTATGACAATGATTCTAAACACAGACTTTTAGAAGGCATTCTTGCATATTTTGAGTTTGTCGGAGGTATAGAAAATGCACAGAAGATAAAGGATGCTCAACAAATCTTAATTTGCTACCTGGACAGAATGAGCCGCAGTCTTATGGAGGAAACAGAGTACAGGAAGACAGAGGAGTCCTTATCTGAGAGCGGGGAAGAATGCCAGGCGGAGAATGAATTTGACCAGATCAAATATTGCAGGTGG
>JAEEGL010145190.1_pt1 | contig 15873 bp, 17 predicted proteins | sample 9134231 | NCBI WGS metagenome assembly JAEEGL01 (sample SAMN16246548, study PRJNA631951) | gut metagenome | biome: gut microbiome; feature: rumen; material: fiber-attached | host: Bos | place: Iran: Karaj | collected 2018-10
TAAACTTAGCTTAAGTTACTTTAAAAAATTTATTTTGGTAATACAAGTATTACCGCTTGGTCTCTTAAAGGATATTGTATTGTTTACTTTTCAATGTACTCTTTGTACGTTCCACATACGGAACGTTTGAAATTATAATACACTTTCAAACAGATGTCAATACTTTTTTTAAACTTTTTTAAAAAGTTTTTTAAATGCATTTTAGACAATAAAAAAATTAGCTCTATCTTATGTATAATCCGACTAGACAGCGGTAAATAGATAACTAATTTACTTGTTTTTCATCTGTTTAATTTGTGGTAATTATGAGTATACCACCCGTAAGAAAAAAAGTCAATATCTTTTTCAAAAAATATCGACTTTTTTTTAAAATTTTTTTCATCAATTAAATCTTACGCATAAAATAGAATGAACATATAAAAAGAATACATTAATAAATATACTATTCCGTCATACCTACTCATCTTGTTTTTAGGTGGTATAAGTGGGAAAACCGCAAGTACAATCATTGCTATCAATAGAATTCCTAATTCAACATTGTATCCTATATTATAAGTAATTGGTTTTATAATTGCAGATACCCCTATTATTAATAGAATATTAAATATATTAGATCCAAGTATATTTCCTATTGCAATATCACTATTTCCTTTTATGGCTGCCGTAACACTTGTTACTAATTCTGGAAGGCTTGTTCCTATAGCTAATATTGTTAAACTTATTATTTGTTCACTTATATTAAAACGTTCAGCTAAACTTACGGCATTATCAACTGCTAAGTCTCCTCCAATCTTCAAACCTATAATTCCAAGAATGATATATACTATACTTTTAATAGTTGAAAATGAATCTTTTTCGTTTTCTTCTTTATTAATAGAGTCGCTTCTATCTTCTTTATCAAAACTTTCACCCTTAACTGCCATTATTATTGTATATAATATAAATAGAATAAATAATGCAATTAAAATTAATGCTTCTGTTCTTGTAATTGTATTTCCTGTATTGCATAGTACAGTAAATACAATTGTAAATGTTAGACACATCGGAATTTCAATAATCCTAGTCTCTCTTTTAAAATCAACTGCACTAATTACAGTTGCTAATCCTAATATAAGTAAAAGATTACATATATTACTTCCTACAACATTTCCGTATTGCCATATCTGAATATCCATCTATTGCTGATGTAATACTAACAAATAATTCAGGCATTGATGTTCCTATTGATACAATAGTTAATCCTATTATTATTTCAGGTATATGAAATTTCTTTGCAATACTACTTGCTCCATCAACTAAAAAGTCTGCCCCTTTAATTAATAAAACAAATCCTAATGCTATTAATAATATTGAAACTATCATTTGTATTTTCATCTCCTCTTACAGGATTTAGATTATATATTAAAAAGGAAATTTTTTCAATATTAATAATCAATATTAGCAATTATTATTCTTTTCTTTACTATATTTAAGTTTTGTTGCCATGCCTCCTCGTATGTGTCTTTCTGCTTTGTTCTCATCCAATATTTTTCTAACTTCTTTAGCAAGATTCTGATTTATCTTTAGAAGTCTTTCTGATACATCTTTATGTACTGTACTTTTGCTAATTCCATATTTTTTCGCTGTTCCTCGAACAGTATCTCCCGTTTCTATAATATAATAAGCAAGTTCTATTGCTCGTTCTTCTATTGTTTTCCTACTTACTTTATCTTTTTCTGAAATTGTTTTATAGTGTATTTTTTGCTCTTTCATAAAGAAAACCCCCAAGTGAATACATTTGTTTAATTGTATTCACTTGAAGGTTTAATTATGATTTTATATATAATTAATGTTCATTTCCGCCTTGTTCACTTGGGCTAACCCCATCTTTATAACTTTTTCTTATTATTCTTTTTTCTCGTTTAGCTCTATCACTTTCTCTTGTTATACTGTTTAATTCTTCCGGAGTTAATTCCCATGATTTTATGTGTTCTATTTGCTTTCTTGGTTGTTGATTATTTACTTTATCTATTGAATTCTGTATTCTAGAGATAACACTTTCTAATCCTAGTCTTTTTAATACCGGTTGCAGATAATGATCTAGTAAATATTGCAAATCATGTCCGCCCCATTCTATATATGACTGCCATCCATCTACTATAGCACTTCCTAAATCATACTTTTCCATTTCTTTGCATAGCCTCTCATATTCTATAAATAATTCTTGTAATTTTGCTCTTTTTTCTGGTTCTGATGCATCAATTTCTTCATATTTCGATCTGTTTGTTAATCTATACCATAGTTTTTTTAAAGGATTTCTATTATGTTTATCCATTTCATCTTCTTGTTTATCGTAAAGCTCATCAAGTATTTCCTCCATATCAAGCAACAAATCCAAGTGTGTATTTGTCTTTCTCATCAAGCCTTCTGATACGCATATAGATATCACACTACGAATATTGTCTCCATTTTCGGAAACATCAGTAAAAAATAAGGAAGACCTTTTTGTTGGCAAAACCTTATGAATTCACTTTCTTTATTATGTCGTATAATTTCAATATTAGATAGACTAATATCATCTATTCCAACATTAACACCTTTTCCTTTAATCATTTTGATTTGATTCACCAAATGTGAAATACTTTTTTGTAAAGATTCATATTCTCTTTCTTGAGCTTCTTGTTCCATTATATCTCTTTCTGACATATAATCACCTTCTATCATCAATACATTTTTACTACATTAGCTTATTTCATCTATTGAACTCACACATTAATTATACCATAATTACCGTTTTTCTTCAAATTAATCAAACTTTTAAAAAGCAGAATAGTTTTATCTATTCTGCTTTTTATTTTATATTTATTCTTCTTTTTTAATTATACATTATCTTTCTTACTTCTTTAATGTTGTTATCTATCTGTTTTTCGAAATTCTTTTTCATATCATATTGTTCAAATAACACATATTTAATATTCTTTTTATCACTTTCGTTTATTTGATTCCATTTAGGTTGTATTTCTTCCATTAATGATATCCATTTCAAGTAGCTGTCTTTATTCTTGTTATATGTATTATTTACATTAATCCATTTCTTAACTGTTGTATATTTCTTTGTATCTATTGGGCATTGATTTGTATTAATAAACAAATCTCTTTTAACATCTATAGGCACTAAAGGGAATACTACACATTGCATTGGTTTAACTTTTTGAATAGTACATTTAAAGTTTTCTTCATTATTAAATATACATCTTCTTTTTTCTCCTATACCTTTAATAACAATTTCAGGTTCTTGTCCTTTAACTTCTTCTGTATATTTCTCCAAGAATTCCCTGATACTTATTTTTAAATACTTACAAATTTGTAATACATTGATTGGAGTAATTTTTATATTACCTCTATATTCGCAACATTTATCACAAATAGAACAATATAAATTAACTTTTGATTTTAAATTCAATATTTCTTCCATTTTACTTCCTACACTTTTCTTAATTTCGCTACAAAAAATCCTTCATACTTTTCACATGGCATTACACATAACGTTCCCTCTATTAAAACAGGTAATCTCGGAATATCATTAATCTCTTCATTATTAATAGGAATTAATTCAACTGTTCCTTTTTTTAATACTTCATTTATAACAGATTCATTTTCTTCTTTTAGTATAGAGCAAGTTGAATATATTATTTCTCCACCTTTTTTAGTAATCTTTATTGCTTTTTCCAATAATTCTTTTTGTGTTTTAACTGATCTTTTTATTAATTCTTCATTAAAATACTTGTCTATATTTGCATCATTTAAGTTTAGTGTTCCGCTTCCACTGCAAGGAGCATCTAGCAACACTTTATCAAATGAAAAGAATTCGCTTAATTTTCTTGCATCTTCTACCATAACATTTACTCTTGCGCCTTGTTTTTCTACATTGTATTTTAATCTATCACTTCTTATTTTATTCTTTTCACATGCTGTAATCATCGCTCTTTGTCCTGAGAGATTTGCCATCTGAGTTGTTTTGCCACCAGGAGCAGCAGCCATGTCCAATATGTTTTCTCCTTCTTTTGGTTCAACAATCAAAGGAGGAATCATTGATGATAAACTTTGTAAATATATTTTTCCTTCAGTATACATAGATAAATTCTTTATATCTTGTTCATTTGCATTATCTATAATCAAAGCATCTCCATACCATTCCACATCAATATATTTGATGTATTCCTTATCCAATGCTTGTTTTATTTCTTCTTTATTTGCTTTACTTGTATTAACTCTTAAGGTTGTTTTTCTGTTTTCTATACTGCCTTTAAGTATTTTTTCTGCTATTGAATCTCCATACTCTTTTAAAACTTTTTCTTTAAATATTTCAGTTCCATTCATTAATATATTCTCCTTTTAATAGCTTTCATTTTATCATACATATATTTCATTATCAATATAACATTTAAAGCAATCTGAATATATCTATATTCTTATGTATATGATTCTAATATTTGTAAATAATATTTTTAGGTGGTGATGAAAATGACTAGCAAAGAGCTTTTATACATTGAAGATGCATTAGGGCATGAAACATTCATGAAAACATGTAGTGCAAAAACATCTGCAAAACTAAATGATCCGGCATTATCTAATTATGTTGGTGAATTAGTAAAAAAGCATAATGATTTATGCAACAAATTTTTAAACTTATTATAATAAGGAGGATTTTATGGAAGACAAAGATTTAATGGAAGCTGAATTATTAAACATGAAAGGTGTATGCGACCTATACCTTCATGGTGCTATCGAAGCTTCAACTTATGAAACGCATACTGCATTTAAAGATGCATTAAATGAATCGCTAAATATTCAAAACAAATTATATAATTTAATGAAAGAAAAAGGTTGGTATCAAACAGATAATGCTGAACAATCTAAAATTAATACTGTAAAGCAAAAGTTTTCTGTACAATAAATAAAAAAAGAAAAGCTAATTGCTTTTCTTTTTTTATTTATTTTTTTATTTTCATTTTTATTTCCTTTTTATTTTTCCATTTTTACTTTTGTTTTGCTTTTTCTTTTTTCATTTTATATTCTCATTAAAGCAACTGCTATTTGGAAATATATCAAAATTGAACACGAGTCAACTATTGTTGTTATTAATGGAGCCGCCATTATAGCAGGATCTAGTTTTAGTTTTTTTGCAAGCATCGGAAGTGAACATCCTAAAAATTTAGACATAATTACAGTTAGAATTAATGTTAATCCCACTACTGTTGCTATTTTTACATCATGATATTGTAAAACTATTCTTGCACCATTTACTATTGATAGAATAATTCCTACTATTAATGCAATTCTTAATTCTTTCCATACCGTTTTAAAATAATCTTTTAGTTTTATCTCATCTGTCGCCATACCACGAATTATCATTGTTGAACTTTGTGATCCACAGTTTCCTCCAGTATCCATAAGCATTGGAACAAATGCAACAAGCAATGGTAATACAGCAAAAGCTTCTTCGTAATGTATAATTATTGTTCCTGTAATACTTGATGAAAGCATTAACAATAAAAGCCATAGTATTCTATTCTTAGAATGCTTTATTACTGACGTTTTAAAATATGTGTCTTCACTTGGTGTAATAGCAGCCATCTTTTTGAAGTCTTCGGTATTTTCTTCTTGCATTACATCCATAGCATCATCAATAGTTACAATACCAACTAATCTTTCTTCTTTATCTACAACTGGCAAAGCAATGAAATCATATTTATCAAATTTTTTAACAACTTCTTCCTGGTCATCTAAAGTATTTACACTTACTAAGTTAGTTTCCATTATATCCTTTATTAATGTACTTTCATTTGCAATTAACAAATCCTTTACACCAACTATTCCTACCATTTTTCTGCTTGAATTTAATACATAACAAGTATAAACAGTTTCTTTATCAATAGCTATTTTTTTTATTCTTTCAAAAGCTTGCTTTACAGTCATATTTTCTTTTAAATCAACAAACTCTGTTGTCATAATACTTCCTGCTGAATCTTCTGGATAGTTTAAAATCTTGTTAATAACATTTCTATCCTTTTGATTTACTGTTTTTAAAATACGTTTTACAACATTAGAAGGCATTTCTTCTATCAAATCAACTGTATCATCCATAAATAGTTCGTCAATGACACCTTTTAACTCTTTATCTGTTAATAAACTTATTAAATTTTCCTGTAAGTCTGAATCCATATATGAAAATACTTCTGCAGCTTCATCTTTGGATAATAATCTAAAGACCAATACCATATCTTCTTTTGATAAATCTTCAAATAGTAAGGATATATCTTGGCTATTTAACTTGTGTATTATTTCATGCAAGTTTGAATATTTTTTATTTTCAATATTGCTTTTAACAAGCTCTTTTACTTCTGATAAATTCTCCTCCATTTTCTTCCCTTCATTCTCTATATTATTTGGTGTAGTCTTCCTCCACCTGAGTATCACGCTTTTGCACATCTGAATTTTTACCACGTGTAAAATCATTTTTCATTATTGATACACTTAATGATTCAACAAACGCTTTTCTATCTGTAATTCTTCCTACTTGTTTTTGTTCTTCTGTTCCATATTCTAATAAATCCTCAAATTGCAATGAAGATATTTTTTTGCTTAATGAATGCATTTCATATGCTGCAAATATCAAGCTTTTAGCTTCGCCGCTTCTCAGATAATTAAAATTTAAATTAACATTTTTTCCAAAATCAAGTCTTACTCTATGAAGAGCATCAGCATCTTTTATTATGGCAAATAGTTGCTGAGCTATCTTCATATCTTGTTCACTTATATTATATTTCTGAGCCAGCTCAGTAAATGCATCATCGGTTTTAGTTTCATGTCCTTCTATCATCAAATACAATAGATTTCTATCTCTTTCAGAATATCTTGTCCCATCCAAGAAACTTAAATCCATTTTAGAAATTTTTCTTACACTTCTTTTAGCATGTCTTCCATAATCCCATGCGACACCAAATCTTACTCTTCCTAAATCATGATAATATGCCGCAGTTGTTATTAAATCTTTTAATCTATCACTTGTGTCATTTTCTAGTATTCCTTGTTTTTGAGCAATCCTTAAAGCTAACATTGCAACATTATTGCAGTGCCTTAGTCCATGTAATCCTTGTGGTGGAATCATAGATAGATCCATAGTATCTAATTTTCTTTTCAAAAACTCTCCAACTTCCGATGAATTTATTTCATACAGCAGTTGTTCGGCAGATTCTTGATAAATGCCATCCTCTACCATTATTTTTCCCGCATAACTTGTAACATAATTAACTTTTTTATGAGGATTTGTAGTATTGAATGCACTTTCGTGTAAAGTTCTTTTTATCATTTCATGTCTTGATTCCATAAGTCTAGGTGTTCTTGTTAATTTTGATTTCAAGAAAGAAAATAGATTTCGCTTTATTTGTCTTTTGTATACATCTGATTCAAACCTTGTTCCAATTCTCAAATGATTCACTCGATTATTCTTTAATGATCCATCTTCATTCATTTCGAAGCCAAGTTCTTTAGACATTTGAGTAACAATATCTAAATAGTCTTGTGGTGGTTTGTATTCACCATTTTCGTCAAAATCCTTTTCAGTAAGTACTCTCGAAATTATTCTATATTGTTTCTTTTCATAATCATAGATAGGCTTTCCTTCTTCATCTCTTTCAAGATCCATACCAATCTTAACATGTCTTGTTCTATCAATTGGAAGTAAATAAGCGCCTTCTATTATTGCTGCAGAATCAGATAACGGTCTATACATCCAGCCATTCATTTCTGAAACATGTGGTGCAATTTCTATAGCATCTAAAACAACATTTGGTTTTAAAAATACGTTTGCTCCTATATTTTTTTTAAGATCTCCTGAAAAATTCTTTAATAAATCATCAATAAGTGGTAATCCAATAAATGCATTAACCGCAGGCGCACCATATGAACCTATATAAGATGTTAAACTTGTTGAAGCCGTTCTTATATATCCTGTCTCAAGGATTTTCTTAGCTGATTCTTCTGAAGTAAAATGATATAGTCTTTTTTCCGAAACTTCTTGTTTAACTTCATCTGGCATTCGGCTTCTAATCATCTTTAAAACAGTTGTAATCACTGATCTTGTTAGAAACAGCTTTCCATTCCCTAATCTTGCAATTTTGCCTTTAATTTTATCTTCAATTATGTCCCATTCCTGATTAATCTCATCATACTTTGACATAAATCTCCTCTTTTCTTTTGTTTAAACTTTTACAATGTTTCCCCCTGCTGCTTTTTTTAATCTATTAATTACAGATTTACCTAATCCCTTATTTTGTGGACATTGAATAAAAATTCTTTTTACTTCTACTTCATCAAATTCTCTTAACAATTTAAATAATCTATTAGCATTTACCGCCTCATTTACATAGCTACCAAAATTTAATACATAGTTATTCCCATTAAATTCATTTATATACTCTTCAAAACAAATAACTCCATCTTCTTGATCTGAATTATCTTTAATCCATTTTGCAGTTTCTCTTGGTTCGCCAACTACTAATGTAAGTGGTGCTTTAGGAGCATAGTGTCTATATTTCATTCCAGGAGCTTTTGGAATTTCACCATCATCAACTATCATATTATTATCATAAATCAAGTCTGGCACAATTTGAAGTATTTCTTCTATTGCAACAGCTCCAGGCCTTAATAGAACCATTGGAGTAACTGAAGCATCAATTATTGTTGATTCTAATCCGTATTTACATTCTCCACCATCCACAATCATAGGTATTTTACCATTTAAGTCATTAATGCAATGTTTAGCTGAAGTGGTTGAAGGTTTTCCAGAAAGATTTGCAGATGGAGCAACTAGTGGTATTCCTGCTTCTTTTATAATCTTATTTGCTACAGGGTGTGATGGGAATCTTACCGCAACAGTATCAAGTCCTGCTGTAACCCTATCAGGCACACATTCTTTTCTTTTTAATACCATTGTAAGTGGTCCAGGCCAAAACTTTTCTGCTAATTCCTTTGCTTTTTCTGGAAATTCACTGCATATATCATTGACTTGCTCTATAGAACATATATGAGCAATTAATGGATTATCTTGAGGTCTTCCTTTAGCAATAAAAATACTTTTTATTGCTTCTTCATCAAAGATAGAACCTGCTAATCCATATACAGTTTCTGTTGGAATAGCAACTATTTTTCCTTCTTTTATAACATTTGCTGCTTCAATTATATTATTATAATCTCTATCTAAATCTTCTACTTTTAATACTCTTGTTTCCATTTTTAAACTTCTTTCTTCTTACAATTCGACAACATTATAACATACATTTTTCAAGTTTAAAACACTTTTTTAGCGATAAATAATGTTTTTTGATAATAATAATACAAAGAAAAATAAAAATAGATAACTATAATAGTTATCTATTTGATTTCTTTTTTATTACTTTCTATTAGATTATATCTTAGAACTTTGATCCTTTACTTCCTTTAACACCATTTAGGTTTATTCCTTCTAGGATTTTAGTTTCAAAATCATATGTAATACTTTTCTCTTCTCTTTCTCTTTTTAAAGCAATATCTATCATTTTATCTAATAGGTCTGGATATTTTACACCAAGTGGTTCCCATAGATAAAAGCTTAAAGAACCTGGAATTGTATTTATTTCATTAACCCAAATTTGTCTTGTTTCATAATCCATAATAAAGTCAATTCTTGAAAGTCCACTACATCCTAGAGTTTGGAATGTCTTTGCTGCTAATTCTCTAATTGTCTTTCTCTCTTCTTCTGAAATATCTGCTGGGATTTTTCTTTGAAGACTAGCCATTCCTTTGCTTCCTCCATCTTTATTACCACCAATATATTTATCTTCATAACTTAGGATTTCATCTGTATTAACTGGTTCTTCACATTCAGAACTTTCTGCTGTTTCATAATCTCCAATTACTGAACAATTTATTTCTTTTAAATTAGTAATTGCTTTTTCAATTAATATATTCATAGCATATTGGAAAGCATAATCTACCGCTTCTTGTAGTTCCTCTCTATTTCTTGCGACTTTAATTCCTACACTTGATCCAAGATTTATAGGTTTAACTATTACTGGATAAGAAATCTTTGCTTCCACATCTTCTAGTATTTTCTTGCAATCAGTTGTATATATACTCATATCAAATCTTAAGCAATCTAATACTGGAATCCCATTATCTTTCAGAACTGTTTTCATTACATATTTATCCATTCCAATTGCAGAACCTAATACATCAGGACCAACAAATGGTATTCCTAAAGTTTTTAAATATCCTTGAAGAGTACCATCTTCAACATTAGTTCCATGTACTATAGGAAAAGCTAAATCAATGTAGTCATATTCATTCTTTCCAAATTTTTTAAATGGATATTTGATAATATCTACTCTTTCTCCATTTGGTACTAAAATGACTCTTTGACTCTCTTCTATTAATTTCTTAAGATCTCTATATTCTTCTATCTTACCTATTTTTTCTCCAACATACATTTCATTTGATTTTGTAATATAAATTGGAATAATATCATATTTTTCCTTGTTCATATTATTGATAGCTTGTATTGCAGAAATGATTGATACTTCATGTTCTACACTTCTACCACCAAAAAATACACCTATTTTAATCTTCATGTTTTTTCTCTCCTTTTAATAATTATCCGGTAAATCATTCTCCAATAAAATAACCTTTTGTTTTGCGTATTCTCCTAAACTTCTTGCCTTTGTCATAGCTTCCATCAAAGATTCAACTACAAATAATTTTTTTTCATCAAAACCTTCTTTTTCAATTCCATCTTTTATTGGTTTTGTTTGCTTTTCTCCAACTAATATTATATAGTCACATTTTTTACTAGCATACTGTCCCATTTCAAAATTGCATTGATATTGTTTACTTCCAAGTTCTATCATTCCAGGAGTAATTAGTATTCTAATACCTTCAAATGAGCTTAATACATTTAATGCTGCTCTTGCTCCTGCAGGATTTGAATTATAAGCATCATCTATAACTATATAGTCACCTTTATTAATGATTTGAAGTCTATGCTCTGCTGTTTCTAACAAACGAACTCTAGATTGTATTTTAGGTATTTCAACCTTTAGTTCTTTCGCAATTGCAATTGCTCCCGCAATATTTATAACATTGTGTTCTCCTAATAGTTTAGATGAGAATTCTCTTTCCTCTCCATCTAGTCTCATTTTAAAGTTTAAACCACTTGCTGTATTTTTTACATCATAAGCATAATATTTATCCTTTATATTTTTTGTTCCATAATAGATATAATTATCTTTTATTTCTTTATTTTTTATAAATTCATTATCAGCATTTAAGAACACTTTCCCGTCTTCTGGTATGCTATCCGCTAATTCAAATTTAGTTTTAATTATATTCTCTACTGTTTTAAAACTTTCTAAATGCTGCTCACCTATTGATGTTATTATTCCATATTTAGGATGAACAATGTTACAAATCTCTTTTATATCATTTTTCTTAGTTGCTCCCATTTCGCATATAAATACTTGATGAGTTGCTTTTAGATTTTCTCTTATTGTTTTTACTACACCTAAAGTTGTATTGTAGTTCTGTGGTGTTATTAAAACATTGTACTTAGCAGACAGAATTTTTCCTAAAAAGTTTTTCATTGATGTTTTCCCATAACTTCCAGTAACACCAATTACAATCAAATCTGGCATTTGTTTTAATTTCTTTTTTGCACTATGTATATATAACATAGTAATTATTTTGTTTAATGGCATATTTATATCATTTACTACAAGAATAAATATTGGAACTATTAGATTTATAATCGCCATTATCATAATGTATTTTATGCCTAAAAATGTCTTAGATACAAATATTAGGACTAATGTTATTATACTGATTGTTAGTATAAACCTTTTCATTCTATTTGTATAAACAAAGTTCTTTTTTGCTTTTGTTGGTTTATTAACTATTGCCATTAATATAAATAGACCAATAACAATACAATTACATATCATATTTTCATATGCTAAAAACAAAACCGGAATCATAAAAATACTTTTAAATAATAATTTCTTTGAATTCTTCCAAATCCATTTAAGTTGATCTTTAGGTTTGTAATAATTAAGTTGAAACATATGTAAATTATATCTCACATATAAAAAATGGCTTATAGCAAATGCAACTAATGTAATTATAAAAATCAAATTTGTCATATAATTTTACTCCTTTCTATATATTTCTTACTAACCTAGAAAAGAGGTTAAAACTCTATTTACAAGATTTGGTTGTTCAGCAAAAGAAAAATGTCCTGCACCTTTGATTGTTACAAGTCCAGCATCTTTTATCATAGTTTCCATCTTTTTAGCATCTTCAAGTGGAGTTGCTGTGTCATTTTCTCCCCAAATCAATAATGTTGATTGCTTAATATTTGGTAACAAATCCGTTAAGTCCTCATTTACTGTTTTTACTAAAATATCTCTCATCATTGGACTAGCATTTCTATAATCCGCAGATCCAAAATGTTTCTTTAAATTGTTTAATGCATTAGGAAATACTTTTAATACTAGCTTATTTCCTACAAAAATTTTACAGAATTTATATACCCTTGTTTTAAAAGATTTTTTCTTTTGGTTTTTAGGTCTAATTCCTGCACTGTCTATCAAAACTATTTTGTCTACTGTAAAACTTAAGTTCTCTCTATTAACAAGTTTTATTATAATTCTTCCTCCAAAAGAATGACCTAATAATGTTAATTTTTTTATACCCATTTTCTTAATAAATTCAATTACAAAGTCTGCGTATTCATCAATATTCCATGCCTCTTTTGGTTCTTCCGTTCCCCCAAACCCTGGCAAATCGATAGCATATACTTTATGATTATTTGATAAATGATTTATTATGTGTGAAAAGAAATCTAATTTTGATCCCCATCCATGAAGTAATAATACACACTCTCCTTCTCCTGTTTCTATATAGTGAGTGTTTATATCTCGTATATTTATATTCAATGTTCTCATCCTCTTAAATCTTGAACAATCTATAAATGAAATAAACTCTTATTTTCATTATTTGTAATTCTAGCATATTTATTATTTTTTTTCAATCTTTAATAATATATTATTAATATATTAGACTATTAAATTAATTATTAACACTTTGTATATAATTATTAATTCTAAAAGGCAAAACAAAAAAGTATCAAGTTGAACTTGATACTTTTTATGAAAATGTTTTTTATTATTCGTTTCCTTCTGCTTTTTCATCAGCTGGTGTAGCAGCTGGTGTAGCTTCTGTTATTTCTGGTTTGTATAATATTGGATATGCAATTAAAGATGCAGCTCCTAAGAAGATGAATACAAATCCTGCTCCTATCATATAATTTACTTTAACATGAGCATCTTTTGCTTCTTTTAAAGAATCTTTTACTTCTTTATATTCAATATTTCTAATATCAGCATAATCTTTCTTTAAAGGTATTTGCCATGTTAATATTAATACAACTAATATTAATATTGCAGGTACCCAAACTGCTTTTCTGTTTTCTAATTTATCCCAGAATGTTATTTTCTTTACTGTTTCTTCTGGTAATTTAGCTTTTACAAAATCAATGTAAACTAAAGCTAAGGCTGCAACACCACCGATTAGCATTACAAATCCTCCCCAGCATTTCATTGCTGTTCCTTTAGAGTCATATCTTTTAGCCATTTTACTTAATTCATCAAGTTGTTTATCAACATAATCATCACCTAAAACTGATTTGTAATCTCCCATTTCAGCTTCAAGTTCTTTCTTCATTGCTTTTTTATCAACTTTAAATTTTAATGTTCCAACATTAAAAAATAAACCAGCAATAATTAAAACAACACCGATAATTGCAAGTACTTTTGTTGTAGCAACTTTATCTTTTATTGTACTTAAAACATTTTCCATTTTTTTCTCCTCCTTATATTTTATATTCATAGTATATATTATAAAAAATAATTTGTCAATATTAATATTGTCTTCCCCATACTACCATCCTGTAAGCCTTCTTTCCGCAGCACACACAGGTTTCTCCAAGATTTTCTTGTTCGAATGGCATACATCTAGATTTTGCTGCTGTTAATTCTTTTATTTTGTCTTCACATGCAACATCTCCACACCACATAGTCTTGATAAATCCTTGTTTTTCATTGATTTGCTTTTCGAATTCTTCTAAAGTATGAGCAACAGTTGTTCTTTCTTTTAGTCTTTTTTCACATTCAGCATACATATTATTGTGAATGTCTACTAATAATTCTTCTATTGTATCGCTTAGTTCCGTAAGTTTAACTTCTTGTTTGTCTCCAGTGTCTCTTCTTGATACAACACATACTCCATTTGCAATATCTCTTGGTCCAAGTTCAACTCTTACAGGAACACCTCTCATTTCCCAATCATTAAATTTGTATCCTGGTGAATAATTATCTCTGTCATCGACTTTTACTCTAAAGTTTTTCTTTAATTCAGCAAATACCTCATTAGCTTTATCTAAAACTCCCTCTTTATGTTGTGCAATTGGAACTATAACAACTTGTATTGGAGCTACTTTTGGTGGAAGTTTTAATCCTCTATTATCACCATGTGCCATAATTATAGCACCAATTAGTCTTGTAGATAATCCCCATGATGTTTGATAAGCATACTCTTCTTTTCCTTCTCTATTTTGGAATTTTATTTCAAATGGCTTTGAAAAGTTTTGTCCAAAATAATGTGATGTTGCACTTTGAAGAGCTTTTCCATCATACATCATTGTTTCTATTGTATATGTTTCTTCAGCACCTGCAAATTGTTCTTTAGGAGTTTTTCTTCCTTTTATTGTTGGAATTGCAAGTAGATTTTGAGTTAGATCATCATAAATATCAAGCATTTGTAATGTTCTATTTCTTGCTTCTTCCTCTGTTTCATGAATTGTATGTCCTTCTTGCCACAAGAATTCTCTACTTCTTAAAAATGGTCTTGTTTCTTTTTCCCATCTTATAACATTACACCATTGATTATAAACCATTGGTAAATCTCTCCATGAATTTAACCATTTAGAATACATTGTTGAAATAATTGTTTCAGATGTTGGTCTAATACATAGTCTTTCTTCTAATTTATTTGAACCAGCTGTTTCTACCCAAGCTACTTCTGGAGCAAAACCTTCAACATGATCTTTTTCTTTTTCAAGTAAATTTTCTGGTATCAATATCGGAAAATAAACATTTTCTACACCTGTTTCTTTAAACTTTTCATCAGCATATTTTTGAACATTTTCCCAAATTGCATATCCATAAGGTTTTATTGTTACAAATCCCTTTACTTCTGTATAATCAGCAAGGTCTGCTTTTCTTACTATATCTGTATACCATTGTGCTATATCATCTTCTATATTTGTTATTTCTTTAACAAATTCGTCTTTATTTTTTCCCATACTTATATCTCTTCTTTCTATTCTATATTATCTTCATTCTCAGCATTGCTATTATCTTGTGGCACTTCAACATTTTCCAAATTCCTTGCGGGTTCTGGAGCCTCAATAATATCATCTATTACTATTTGTTGATTTTCATCTAATTTGTATTTTGGAAGTTCTGGTAATTCTTCTAATGATGTAAAGCCAAATAGTTTTAAAAATTCATCAGTTGTTCTATATGTAGTTGGTCTTCCAGGGGCATCAGACTTTCCAGCATCTTCAATTATATTATGCTCTAGAAGTCTATATATAGTACCATCTGAATTAACTCCTCTTATAGACTCTATTTCAGCTCTTGTAATCTTTGGATTATATGCAATAATTGCTAAAGTTTCTAATGCTGCTTGAGAAAGATTAGGTTTGTTTCTCTTATCTATTATTTGATATACATATTCATA
>JAEEGL015846379.1_pt1 | contig 15873 bp, 19 predicted proteins | sample 9134231 | NCBI WGS metagenome assembly JAEEGL01 (sample SAMN16246548, study PRJNA631951) | gut metagenome | biome: gut microbiome; feature: rumen; material: fiber-attached | host: Bos | place: Iran: Karaj | collected 2018-10
GGTGTTCTTGATCCATGGAAAATGACTTCATTAGCCGATATTTTAAAACTTACATATCCAGACAATATGAACACTGTAAGACTTTTCTGTACAAAGTTTGATATTCCTCCTGTTCTTGATTGGCAAGTAAAAAAAGCACTTGAAACAAATAAAAGTATGCAGGAAATTGCTGAATTATTAACAAAGCAGGAATTTGAAAATTAAGATACAGACTATTAATTAAAAAAATTACCCTTTGTCAAATTTAATTTTATTATTTTTGCATGATAAATATAACATTCATAATATATAATCAAAAAATAATATTTAACTATATTTTTTAATTTCGGGACTCCCAAAATTATGTAAATGCCAAGCATAAATAATGATTTTCAAAGCAATTTTGAGGCTGAATGAGGGATATATATGATTTTGTATTAAACTTGCTTTAAAATTGCTTATAACTAGCTTACAGAGAAAATTTTATAAAGATTTTATGTATTAACTGGCAGTAAATGACTATATTTTATAATAGCTACTTTAGGACCAATTTTAAGTATATGTTCCTGTGTACCGCCTCTTTGTTGACATAAAGTAATCATACTTAAAATATCTTCAATTACTCTGTCTTTATTATTAATAATGCCTATCTCAAATTTTTTTTCTTTATTCTCTATTTTTAAACGTATATCAAAAGCATCCTTTTTTGTGGGTAATACATATTTAAAGGTTACTGTATCTGTTTCATCAGGTAAAAGCTTATTAATTTTTTCACAAAATTCATCATATGATACCGGTACAAGTTTTCTACTTGCAAGAACTTCTTTGAATTTTTCACAATTTTTAGAAGGTTTTATTGTTGCACCAAAATTTGTTAAATTGTTAATTGAACTTACTTGCACTATAACCTCCTAATTCTTGTCCTATATATGTATATAACCTCATCAAAATAAAATTTGATAGCACTCATAATATTTTTTTACAATTCACAATAATCTTAATTTAGAGGAGGGTATGTCTTTTACCTAGCCCGTAGGTCAGGCACCGCCTGACATTCATAATTTTGTCAAGCAATGCTTGACCTACAAACTTATATTTTTGATATAGCAATAAATAATAATATTAAAAAAATAATTTTAAAAACAATGAGAAAAAACCCAACCGTTGAATTCTATAAAAAATTTAATTTTGAAATACAAGAAAGTGTTGAAACAGATTTAGGTAATGGACATATTTTAGAAGATTATGTTTTAGCCTGTACAAAATTTTATGGTAAATCTTAATATGGTATAAGCAGGTAGGGTACGTATAAACGCCCCCTACTCTACCTATTACATTTTAACAAACAATTTAATTTCTTGTTCCAAGAGGCGAAATACATTTGCAACTAAATATCCATCAGCAATCGCATGATTTAGACGGACACTCACAGGCATAACAAGTCTACTGTTTTCTTCTCTGTATTTTCCCCAATTGATAATTGGAGCAAAAAACAGATGACCGTCAGGTAATTCAATATTTAGTGAATCATAAGATAACCATGGTATAAATGATGCATCAAACCAGTTTGGATGATTTGTCATATCAAGCATATATTCTTTTGTATTTTTTGCATTTTCAATATCTTTTAGAGCATTAGAATAGAACATTTCATAGTTATTATAGTATTTTGTGTAGACGGGAGTACAAGTTTCTGTGTCTTCATGAAAAATGTATTGTGTAGGATTGATTACATCATAACAGATTAGTTCATCTGTTTGATAAAGATATCCCATCCTGTAATCCTCACGAGAATTGAGAACCTTTGATAAAATATAGAGGAAGTTGATATAAAATTTTGTTCCTGTCTCTTTGGAATAGTGAACAAGGTTAGTAACATCAATTCTCGCTGTCATTGAGGTTGAACACTTGCAATCCTCTGAAAAGTGACGAAACACTCCCTTTCGATAGTATGTTTCTCTGTCTATTACTTTATAGTTCATATAATCTAATTGTACCTTTACTAAATTGATAATAACAAAAATATTACAAACTTACTATATATATTTATCAGAGAACATATTCCAGTAACCATGTTCGAAACTCGTTAATTCTGGGGTATTTCTTTTCAAAATGAGCCATCAATGTGGCTCTTTTTCAATATTTACAATAGTTTCCAGAGTTCGACTAAAATTTTTCTAATGATTTTATTAAAATATGCTTAAAAGCAAAAAATTCACAATATATGTGGGTTCTAATGAGTTCTACTAAAATTAAAATTAATTTTAAAAATTTACACAGTTTTTTATATAAAGGTTTTGGTGAATTGTAAAAAATATTATGTGTACTATCAAATTTTTTATTCAGAAGGTTTTACATGTACATAAGTTAGTCATTACAAAGTAAGGAGACAATAAATATGCAAGTGAATTCAATAGGTAGCATAAATTTTGGAGTTAAATATAATAAGGCTATCCAAAATTCTTTGATAGATTCAGCAATTAATGCTACAAGAAAAGGAGAATTAAAAAAGTGGAGAAAAGTAAAAAATGAATTGGATAGCATAGCCAATAATTGTGAACTTTACATATATTTTGATAACAGTAATAAAGAAGAACCTATAAAATTTTACCTTGATGATAATCACTCTCTTTCTGAAGATGATCATCCAATAACAAGAAATGATACTCCTCTTCATAATGAAACTAACGTAAAATTAAAAAAAGGTGGAATTTTAACTATAAAAAAAATGAAGCAACTAATAAGTTTCTTAAAGAATAATGAATATATTAATAGACGCTTCTAAGTAGTGCAGAGGGTATTCTTATTAATCATAAAGAAATTCTGGTAAAGGTAGCAATTCATAGCCGTTTTACTGCAGGTTATGGTATATGGGCAATGCAAAAGCCCGTAGGTCAGGCACCGCCTGACATTCATAATTTTGTCAAGCAATGCTTGACCTACAAACTTGTATTTGCTTTCAAAATTAATTTAATAATTCACACAGCTTTTTATATATAAAATAATTTTATCTGTATCTATATTTAATTTTTCTGTCCTTAATTTTCTTTTTTAGTCAGTTGACTGGCTTTTATACAGATTATATGCTTATATCAAATTAACCCACATATATGATGGGGTCTGATGAGTGTTACTAAAATAAATTAATAATTTATATAGCTTTTTATATATGTTTTATTGAAGATAATTTTTTATATAACAAAAATTTTTATATTTGTTTTTTACATGTACAGTTAGTTGTAAATAAGGGAAATAAAATGTTTATTAATTCAGTAAATATTTTTAAAAATTATAACACTGAACTTACTATGGGAAGGAAATCTTTCACAGAGAAAATAGAAACACTTGAAGCACTTATTGATGCAGTATCAAAACTTAAAAATCTTAATACAATGGAAGAAAAGTGCAATTTATTAAGTAATATCACAACTGCAGCATATAATCTTATCAAAATAAAAAAAATAGTTGTTGACGGAGAAAAACTTGTTGATGAAATGTTAGATTCACTACCATCTAACATAGGTAATAATAAAGTACTTCGTTATTTTGCACTTGTACATAGTTTTGCCAAAACAACTATGTGTACAGAAACAAGAGAAGAAAAAATTGCTGCAAAAGCAAGAGAATACGGATGCAATAATTACAGCTCCTCTTTCTCTGATCGCAGACCTCCGGCAAACGGACAAACCTTTGATTATTCTGAAATTCATCGTGAAAGTATGAGAAATGGTAAACCTCATGGGTTTTATTTAAATACTTATTCAGAAAATAATTAGGTCTAATTTTTAATTATTTTTTGTTGATAAGTTTTGATTAGCCCGTAGGGCAGGCACCGCCTGACATTCATAATTTTGTCAAGCAATGCTTGACCTACAAACTTCATTTTCTCTATCTTTTGGAGTATTATAATAATACATTAGATTTTGAAAGACTTTATTCATGTTGTGTTGGTTTACCTTTATTATCTTAGCTTTAATACCTGTTTTTTATATTTACAAATACACAAAGCGCAAAATACTTTTTTCTTTTTTAAGCATTTTAGGAACTATTTTGTTATTTCTTTTGATAATTTCAATTTGCTTGTTATTAGAAATTTTTATTGATGAAAAAAAATATGATTATTCTGTTTGGTTTTATTTAACAAAATTTTCTAAAATAACTTTTGCTTTTTTACAGATTTTATACATTTTTATCCTTAGAAAATTATTGCTGCGGTAAAACCCGTAGGTCAGGCACCGCCTGACATTCATAATTTTGTCAAGCAATGCTTGACCTACAAACTGTTAACGTTTCTTTTGAATACGTAATTTTAATTGGTTCTAATTCCATAGTTTTCACATTCCTTTTATTAATAAATTACCCTTATTAATAAAAAATTTTTTACGAAAAAAATGCGCAACAAAAATATAATTTGCTCTATATAATAGCTGGTTAATGGATGTTTTAGACATTTTATATATAATTTAACATTATGTTACAAAATAGCAAAAAAATTTCATTTAAATTTTAATAATATATGTAATTTAAAAAGGAGAAACTAATGAAAATATGTCCGTTAAATAATATTGCATTCAAATCTGCTATTCAAAATACGAATCAACCTTACGGAATTAATTCAAATGCAAGTTTGGCACAAGCGGCTAAATTATTAAATAAAAGTACTGTTGAAAAATTGATGGCAAAAGGAGTAAATATTATTGACCCTGATAATGTATGGATTTCTCCTGAAACTGAGATTGAAGCCGGTACAACTATTCTACCTTGGGTATATATTGCCGGCAAAAATAAAATCGGAAAAGATTGCCAAATCGGACCTTTTTCACACCTCAGAGGAAATGTAACTTTGGGCGATAATGTTCGTGTCGGAAATTTTGTTGAAATAAAAAATTCTACGATAAAATCAAATACAAATGTTTCTCATTTAAGTTATATCGGTGATTCCGATCTCGGAAGAGGCGTAAATATAGGAGCAGGAACAATTACTGCAAATTATAATCCCTATACCAAAGAGAAAAAAAGAACAACTATTGAGGACGGTGCAAATACAGGTTCAAATTCCGTATTAGTAGCACCTGTTAAGCTGGGCAAAAACGCATTCCTTGCCGCAGGCTCCGTTGCTACAAAAGATATTGAACCGGATGCACTTGTTCTTACCCGCACACGCCCGACTGTCATTTCAAATTGGGTTAAAAAATTTCAATAATTTTTTTGAAACGAAATGAATAGCTGTACATACTCGAATTTTCAAAAGTACATAGCGATTATACCAAAATATTATTTTACCGAAATTGCATCCTCTTTTACCAAGAAAGCAATTTGCTGCCATTGGTAATCTTCTAAACCGCCGGGGTGATTTTTATTAATAGGTAGTTTCTTTGGCTCAATTCCAAGTCTATTACAAATATTTTCAATTTTTTTCATATAATCTTCTGCTTCTTCTGAAGTCATGCATTTTTGCAATTCTGTTCTCAATAACTTTAAAGCATCTTCGTTTGAAAAACGGTTTAATTTCGTAAAAGTATCCTGATTTCGTTTCTGAAAATTTATCTTTTGAGGTATCTGGTTTAAAGATACTTTTTGGGGACTAAATTTTAAACCCTTTAAATTAAAATTGATTTGTGAAATTTTCATAAGTTCTCCTTAGTCACGTAAGTATATAAAAATTAAGCATTCCGACTGTACGGCTGCGGACCAGTGTGGGATTTTCACCTTGCTTTCCTTAATCTTCAACATTATTATATTATAAAAATAAAAACTAATCCTTATAAGTAATAATAATGTTTTTATCAAAAATTTTAATTGTTAAATTTTGATTAAAAAAACAAGGTTTTTATAAAAAATGGTGAATAATAATAAATGTAGAGAATGAGTAATAAATTGAAAGGAGTAAAATTATGAAATTCTTAATTAAAAAAACACCGGACAATTTTATTAAATCCGTAAACGACGAGATTAGCTCTATACTAAACCGCCACTTTGACCGTTTTTATCCTGACTATGAATTTAATAACAACGAACCGGAAAAATTGGTAATGCCTCTTGAAATAAGAGAAAAAAGCAATGAATACGATATCCGTGCCGAATTACCCGGAGTAAAAAAAGAGGACTTGGATATCAGTTTGAATGAAAATTATTTGACAATCAGTGCAACTAAATCCGAAGAAAAAAATGAAGATGATAAAGCTTATAAAAAATCAGAATTTAGTTATGGGGAATTTTCAAGAACCATATATCTTCCGCAAGAAATTGATGCAGATAAAATAGATGCAAAATTAGATAACGGAATTTTGAAAATCGTTGCACCAAAACTGAATAAAGAAAAAGAAGTGACAAAAAAAATAGAAGTGAAATAACAATCCGGACAAAACAATCCTTGAATGTCCTTCCTGCAAAAACAGGGAGGACAAATTTTATTAACGTAAAATATATAAAATCTAACTTTATAAAATAAATATCTGTTATTTATTAACTTCTTCTAATTCTTGAACTTTTACGCCGCTATTTGCTAAATTTTGTATATGAGCAAAATATGCTCTTCTTGCGCCTAATTTTGTTGCATCAATTATTTCTTTACTAAAACCATACTGTTCAAGCATTTTATAATAATCTTGTTCTGTTTTGCCAAATTTATCCATTCCGTTATTTGTATAAGGATTTTTTTCAAGCATTTCAGCTTCCGCTTGTGAACCATGTTTTTTAAAGTTATTAGCTTTCATTTCAGCAGGCAAATCATTTAATGACCTGTCAGTAAAATAAGCTGCTCTGGCCCCAAATTGTTTTATTATTTCTTCATTTAAATTCGGATTAATTGAGCAAAGCAGTATATAATCTTCGTTAGTTAAACCGTAACCGTCTTTTCCTTCTTTATTATAAGGTTGTTCGTTTATTGTTTCAGATAAAATTTCATCCTTGCTTATATTTTTTAATTTTGCATTTAATGCTTTAATTTTTTCAGATTGAATATCACCCTCTGTTCCTAAGGCTTGATTTCGACTTGAAACATTATTTAGTTCAAGAGCATCTGCATTGTCAATACTCTGTTCTTCAAAAATAACAATTTCTTGCTCATTATTAAAAGCATTAACCGATGTATTATTATTTTGAATTTGCAAATCTATTGGATTGGTTGTTATTTGTATGCCCATGCTCTTTATCTCTTTCTTATATAATATCTATATATATAAAGTAAAAAAGAAGTTAAAAAATTCATTTTTTGATAAAATTTGTAAAATTTCGTTACATATAATATTTTATAAAACGAAAAGAGATTACCTTTTCAGGCAATCTCTTTTGTTATTTAAAATAAAAAATTTATGCTATTTCAATAGCGCCAACAGGACAAGAATCAGCAGCTTCTTTAACTGAAGATTCATGAGCAGCAACAGCAGCTTCATTTACAACAGCAGTATCTTCAATAGAAAAAACTTCACTGCAAATAGATTCACATGCGCCACAACATATACATCCATCTGAAATAGTAACTTTCATTTTTTTCTCCTTACAAAAATTTTACTCTTATATTATATAAAGAAAATATTTTCTATCAAGCTCTAAATAATTATTAAAAAGAAGGATGTTTTTTTAACATCCTCTTTTAAAATAAAAATTTTTTTATTTAAATTAAATTAATAATTTTCCGCTTTTTCTTCAAAAAATGCCTTCGGATGGTTACAAACAGGACAAACATCAGGAGCCTTTGTTCCATAATGAATATGTCCGCAATTTGAACAAATCCAAGCAACTTCGCCCGTTCTTTCAAAAACTTTTCCTCCTTTTACAGAATCTAAAAGTTTTCTGTAACGTTCTTCGTGCTCCTTCTCAATCTTTCCTACTTCTTCAAACAAAACGGCTATTTCATTAAATCCTTCTTCTCTTGCTTCTTTTGCAAATCTTGCATACATATCAGTCCATTCGGCATTTTCTCCCTGAGCAGCAGCAAGCAGATTTTCCGCAGTAGAAGGAATATCGCCGCCGTTCAATAATTTAAACCAAATTTTAGCGTGTTCTTTTTCGTTACCTGCTGTTTCTTCAAAAATTTTGCTTATCTGAACATAACCTTCTTTTTTAGCTTTTGAAGCAAAATAGGTATATTTATTTCTTGCTTGAGATTCACCTGCAAAAGCTTCCATAAGATTTTTTTCGGTCTTACTTCCTTTTAACATATTACCCTCGTTTCATTAAATAAACTAAACTTTTTCAAACATATCTTTGCCTACACCGCAAATCGGACAAACATAATCATCCGGCAAATCTTCAAAACTTACATTTCCGTTTTCTTCAGGATTATAAATCCAATCGCAAGCTGTACATCTATACTTTTCCATATCTGACTCCTTACCAAACTAACTATTTCATGGTATCGGGATAGTGATATTTTGTCAATAAGAATATAGAATATAGTTAAAATCCAAACAATTCTTTTTAAAAACTATTCAAGCCACTCTAATAATTCTTTTGTTTCTCCAAAATTTATATGTATACAATTCTTATTACATTTTAGAGCATCAATTTCGATATTAAAAGCAGTAGGTTCAGGAAGGTTTTTACCTTTAGCTAAATGAAAATTTATTTTTTTATTTTCTAAATCATACACCTCGGAAAAATTCATTCCGCAATCGATACAGCACGGACCGCTGTATTTATATGTTCCATCAGGATTATCATGATAAGTCAATAATCCGTATGCTCTGCAAATTAAAGCTCTATAATCATATAAACAACAAACATGATTAACCAGAAACGGACATTTGTGCAGAAAATTTTTATCCTTGTTTTCTTCTTTTGATTTGAATTCTTTTCTTTCTTTTAAAAGCACATCTATTTCTTTTTCCAGCTTTTGTTTCAACTCTTCATCAAGTTTTGAAACACCTTCCATTAAATAGAAAAACTCAAGCTCACTCATTGGGTAAGTTCCGCTTTCACAGCACATTGAACAACCTTTTTTGCAACGGATATATTCTTTTTGTTTTTCAAAACATTTACCCAAAAAGTCATTTAAATATTCCAAATACTTTTCATAATCTTCAAAAATATTCATAAAAAAAATCCATATCTACTTTAAGAGTAATAGTAACATATTTTTCAATATTTGTTAACATCAATAACATAATTAAATAACTCAATATAAAAAACTTGCTCAACAGGGTCAAAGATATTATAATTCTTGTATAAATTATGTTTGGTAAATAATTATGGCAAAGCAAGCTGCTTTATATACAGAGGAATTATTAGAAAAAAACCTGAAATTATTAGAAGAGTTTGATGTGTATCTTGAAGTTGAGAGAAACCTTTCAAAACATACTTTACGTGCTTATACAGGTGATATTGAACACTTTCTTTTTTGGCTCAAGAATACTTCGGTAAAAGATGTTAATGCAAATACAATAAGGCTATACTTTATACAAATAGGAAATTTCAATTATTCAAAAACTACTACGGCAAGAAAAGTTGCCGCATTAAGAACATTTTATCGATTTTTATATAGAGAAAGAATTGTTGAATATAATCCTGTTGATAATGTAAGAAGCCCTAAAAAACCTAAAAAATTGCCCACATTTTTAAACGAAGATGAAGTAGAACAAATATTATCACTCATTGTACCGAACACTCCATCTTCTTCAAGAAACAGAGCAGTTCTTGAGGTCTTATATGCTTGCGGAATGAGAGTATCCGAATTGTGCGGTATAAATTTCGGTGATTTGAATTTGGAAGAAGAAGAAATAAAGGTTTTTGGCAAAGGGGCAAAAGAACGTATAGTTTTAATTTCATCAAGAGCAAAAAAATATTTATCATTATATATTACTGAATTTAGAAAATTTTATGCAAAAGAAAATGAAACCATTACAGAAACAACACCTGTATTTATAAATAATGCAGGTTGCAGACTTAATCAGCGATATATAAATAAAATAATAGATAAGTTAACCGAAGAATTATCAATAACAAAACATGTTTCACCTCACGTTTTCAGACACAGTTTTGCAACAAAACTTCTTGAAAAAGGCGCTGATTTACGTGTAGTACAAGAACTTTTAGGACATGCGAGCATTTCTAACACGCAAATATACACTCACGTTTCTACAGAAAGATTAAAACAAGCCTATACAAAGGCACATCCGAGGGCAAAGTAATGTACAAAAAATTAATTTTAATATTGTTTTTAATAATATTTTTGGCTGGTTGTGATTACGAAACTAACCAAGTAGAAGAAGTTAATATTGTCCAAACTCAATTAAGAGACAGATATATAAAAGGTGGATTACTCCCTGCCGGAATACTGGATTTTTCTTATCAAACAAATTCAAAGATAACCTCTTCTCCTGCTGTTTATAATGATTTTGTTGTTTTTGCTTCGCAAGACGGTTCGATATACAAAATCAACACAATAACGGGAAAAATGGCATGGAATACTCCAAGAAAACTTCCTGAAAAAATAGAAGATGCTTCAGTTGATATTGAAGATAATAAAATTTTTATAGGTACAAAATCAGGCTCAATGTATGCACTGGATTTTTATTCCGGAAATATATTATGGCAATTCAAAACAGAAGATGCAATTCTCTCAACAATTTTATTTACAAAAAATTATATGTTTTTCGGTTCTACAGACGGTAATGCATATTGTCTTACAACAAAGGACGGTCAATTAAGATTTAAATATACTTTGGGTTCGCCAATTCAAGCCCCCATAACTATCTTTCATAAGAATTTATACATCGCTGATTATAACGGCTTCTTATCACTATATAGAGAAATGGATGCTACTCCAATTTGGAGATTTAAAGCTTCCGCACCTCTAACAACGAAACCTATCGCAACACAAAGTACTGTTTTTGTTGGTTCATCAGATAAAGTATTTTATGCTGTTGATGCAGCTACCGGAAAACTAAGATGGAAAAAAACATTATCTGGTTTATTGAAATCAACTCCTGTTTTACATAACAGTAATATATATATCGGTGATGCGAACGGTTATGTACGAAGTTTATCTGTTGATACAGGTGTACAAAACTGGGCATTCAAGACAAAAGGCTCAATTATTGCTTCATTAGCTTTAGCTAATGATATTCTTTATATTGCTTCAGGTGACGGTTTTATTTATGCCGTAAAACCTCAAACAGGTATGTTAGTTTGGAAATTCGGAGTTATGGCTCCGATTTATTCATCTCCTATAGTTAATAACGGAAAGGTATATTTTGGTGCAAACAATGGAAAATTCTACGCAGTCAAATAAGATTACAATCATAATTCCGGCAAGATACGCTTCTACAAGGCTGGAAGGAAAACCTCTTTGTAAAGTATGCAATAAACCTATCATTCAATGGGTTTATGAAAGAGCTGAGAAATCAAAACTTGCAACAGATGTTATTGTTGCAACAGATGATGAGAGAATATTTAATGCAGTAAAAGATTTTGGCGGAAAAGTTGTTATGACTTCTTCTGAACACAAATGCGGAAGCGACAGACTTGTTGAAGTTGTTAAAAAAGATAAAACAATTGATATCGTTGTTAATGTACAAGGAGACGAACCCCTAATAAAGCCTGAAAGCATTGATGAAGCAATAAAAATTCTTATAAATGATAATAATGCAGATATATCAACATTAATAAGAAAAATAGAAAATGAAGAAGAATTCAATAACCCGAATGTTGTCAAAGTTGTTTTTGATAATAATGATAACGCCCTGTACTTTTCACGCAGTCCTATTCCGTTCATGAGGAACAAAGGAAAAGCACAACCTTATGGACATATCGGACTATATGTTTACAGAAGAGAAAGTTTGTTAAAAATGTCAACTTGCCCGCAATCCGATTTAGAACTGGCTGAAAGCTTAGAACAGTTAAGAGCTTTACAGAACGGAATGAAAATAAAAGTTGCAAAAGTGGATTATAAACCAGTCGGAATAGATACTCCCGATGATTTAGAAGAGTTTAAAACCTTTTGTCAAAAGAATGGAATAAACGGCTAAATAAATATTAATACTTCCTTGCACTGACATTATAATCAAAAGTCAAAATAATATCGGCATAAGATGCCTTATATCCTGTAGGCAATGCAGGAAAAGGTTGAGAAACCTTTACGGCATTAATTGCGGCATTATCATTAACCGTATCTCCGGAAGGAGTTTTTACATTCAATATCATTAAGTTACCGCTTTTTGATATTCTTAAAAATAAAACCGTCTTTTTATTAGCATTATCATTAGGCATAACCCAATTTCGCATAATTTTTCTTTGAACAGTAGCAACATAAGGTCCTAAATCAATATCTAATCCGTCATTATCATATTTATTTGCAACACCTGCCTTTGGCGCACCTGCATTACCGTAGTAATATCCTCCTCCTCCGTTAGAATTTCCGCTGCCTACAGTATCTCCGCCGGTTTTTGAACCTTTTGCACCGCTGCCGTCAGAAACAATTGCAACTTTTCCTGCTGATGCTGCTGAATATCCTTTTTCTCCGTTTGCACCAAATCCTATATCATTTGATATTTTATCAATATCAGGTGAAGTAATTGAAAATATATCTGGTTTTTTGGTTTTTGGAACAACAGAACCTTTTTTATTTTTTGAAGAGAACGGAACATTTGCTTGATTTGCTGCTTTATTTGTATCATTTTTTGATGTTCTGTTTACTACTTCTGCTTTATTTTTTATTCTGTCCTCATTATCACCTTTTAATCCGGCATTTTCATCATACATTCTATTATTTGGATTAGGGCCGGCTAAAGTACTTGCCATGCCTGCATTTAATTTAAATCTTGAATTTTGGCTGATATATTTTTCTGCATTCACTAATACAAATTCAATATCTCTGTTTTTAAGCTCAGGTCTTGCAAAAAGATTTATATCAAAGCCTAAAAATCTTAATATTATACCTAAAAATTCCATAACTACTAAAACAATAAGACAAATAATAATATGTATAAATATTGATTGTAATAAAGATATAACAAACAAATCTTTCTTAACAGGTTCTCTTAACAGTATAGATAACCCTTGAGCATTTACCTGTATATTTTGTTGTTCTTCATTATATATCTTTTTTATTAACATAACCTTTTCCGTTCTTGCTGTTTAAATATTTTTTTATTAAATCAACTCTTGATTTTACTGAAGCATAGTTTTTATCATCAGGTGCAAGCTTCATAAATATTTCATAATTTCTAAGTGCGTTTTTATAATCTTTTTGATTATCTAAAATTGCACCCAATAAATAATAACTTTGCGGATATTCAGGATATACTTTGATAAGTTTATTCAAATATTCTTTAGCTTTTATATTATTTTTTTGACCGACTGAAATAACCGCCAAATTTATTAAAGCATATTTATTTTCTTTATCAATATCCAAAACTTTCAAATAATATTTTTGTGCATCAGCTGTTTGCTTTTTATCTTTATAAATTTGAGCTACCTTTAATAAAATATCGGCATTCTTTGGATTTTTTTCCAAATATTTCAAATAATAATCTTGCGATTTATCGAAATCTTCCAATTCAAAATTAAGATTACCCAAATACTCATAAACTTGATTTATTTCCGGATTTAATTCCTCAACTTTTTCAAAAACTTCTCTGGCTTTGTAGAGATTATCTCTTTGCATAAGTATTTCACCATAAGAAAGTAATCTGTCAGCATCATTCGGATTTTGCTCAATTTCAGCTTCCATTTTAGCAAGCATTTCATCTGATTTTTGTACATTAATAACTAAACTTCCAACTTTTTCCAAAGCATCGGTATTAGTTGTATCAATAGAAAGAGCTTTTTTATAAAGAGTCATAGCTTGTGCAAAATTTTCTTTTTCATTAAGTTCATCCCCTAAAGCAACATACACTTTCGACAAATCTTTTGTTGCGGAAGGATTATTTTTTATGGCAAGCGATTTCTTTATATATTCTGCGGAAAGCTCATTTTTTCCCATTTGCATATATACAAGTCCTATATTATATAACAAATCAGCATCTTCTGGTTTTGTTTTTAAAGCCTCATCATAATATTTCAATGCTTCACTAAAATTTTTTGCTATATGATAACATCTGCCTATTTCCTGAACGACATTTGCATCATCAGGATTAAATTTATGCGCTTTTTTGAAAGCACTCAACGCTTCATTTGTTTTGTTTACATGTTCATAAGCAATACCCAAATTAAAATAAGCATCACCATCTTCTTTTTCTTCTCTTAAATATGCTTTATAATATTCAATTGCATCATCATACTGATTTATATCACATAGAAGATTAGCTAAATCCAATTTTGCCTGATTAAATCTGGGATCTAACATAAGCGCTTTTTTGTAATAAGCAACCGAATTTTCTTTTTGTCCTATTTCTCTGTATACTTGAGCAAGGTAAAGGTGAGCAAGTGCATTTTCACTCTGTTTTTCACAAGTTGATTTTAATATTTCCAATGCCTTTTGGTTATTACCACTCAAAAAATATGCTCTGCCGTAATTTGCCCATTCAGTAAAATTATCGGGATTTTTCTTCAAAAGATATTCATATTCTTTTATTGCACCTTGAGGAATATTCGCATTTATATAAGTTAAAGCAAGATTTTTTCTTGCTTGTAAATGATTAGGATAAGCTTCTAAAAACTTTTTGTAATTTTCTATTGATTTTGAATAATTCTCAAGCGAGCTGTATACAATAGCCAAATTTAAAAAATTGAACTTGTACTCAGGCGCTAATTCAAACGATTTGTTATAAGCGGCAAGAGCTTCTTCATACATAGAATGCTCCTGATAAATATTACCTAAACTTGTATAAACAGAAGAATCATTAGGATTCCACGCTAAAGCTTTTTTATAAATATTTATGGCTTCTTCCCATTCTCCAAGTTCTAATAATGTTGCAGCTAATTTTATATATACTATAGAATCTGTGCTGTCTTTTTCAAGAGCTTTTTTATATTGAGTTTTCGCTCCTTGATAATCACTTATGCCATAGAGTTTATTCCCGTTTTGATAAAACTTTAATGCTTTTTTGTTCATAGCAAAGCAATCTGATTGCAAAGAAATCAGAACAGCTATGGTTAATAATGGTATTATATATTTTTTCATAATTACTCTCTTATATTTTAACAATAATATTGTATCAAAACTATAAAAAAATGTTTAATTTATTAATAAAGTTTTGTTTTCTGTTTATTTTTTATTATTTTTCAGAAGATACTTACATGCTTCACAGTAAACATCTTCATTAAAATTTTTGTATCGAACAATTTTTCCGCAATTTTTACAAACGGGATACCCATTGGCTTTCATCCATTTTTGCGTTTTGAAATCCTTAATCATAAAATTAATAACAGATTGTTTTTTTTCATCAGTTAAAAATTTTTGAGTTTTAACTTTTTCAATAGCTTTCAAATCCTCTTCATCAAGCTCAATATCTTTTATATCCTCATCTGTAGGATTATTAAAATACGTTTTTTGCGTTATTGAAGGCTTAATTTTATTATTTGTTTTTTTATTTACTTTATCCTGTAATTTAAAAACAATTTCGTCAGCAGAAATATTAAATTTTGATTTTATTTTGTATAAAATATTCTTTTTATAAAAACCTAAATCCTGAATAACACTGCCGGAATTTACGTTTATATAAATAATCGTTTTACCGTTTTTACAAGCAATTGATGCAATTTGGGTTTTTTGTGCATAAACATTTCCTATTATCTCTTCCCAATTATCTATCAATAAAGAGTAATCCGAATTTATACTGTCAAAATTTTTAGATTTAAGTATAGAACCTATTGCACTAAAATTATCACTCATACAGACCCGCCAAAATGGAGTATAGGGGACTCGAACCCCTGACCCCAACACTGCCAGTGTTGTGCGCTACCAGCTGCGCTAATACCCCGTAAAAATATTTTTATCATAAAATATCACCA
>JAEEGL016786089.1_pt1 | contig 15873 bp, 9 predicted proteins | sample 9134231 | NCBI WGS metagenome assembly JAEEGL01 (sample SAMN16246548, study PRJNA631951) | gut metagenome | biome: gut microbiome; feature: rumen; material: fiber-attached | host: Bos | place: Iran: Karaj | collected 2018-10
ATCGTTAACATACTCAAAGAGAAGGAGTTGCTTGAAACGGCAGTTGTCAAACAATATTTGACAACTGCCGCCGACGGCAAGAATTACAACGTGGTGTTTTACTCTTTGGAGATGATTCTGGCCGTGGGGTTCAGAGTGCGTGGTGTACGGGGTACGCAGTTCCGCCAGTGGGCGAACAGGCACCTGTCGGAATATCTGGTGAAAGGTTTCACGATGGATGACGAGCGATTGAAGAATCCAGACGGACGGCCTGATTACTTCGACGAACTGCTGGAGCGCATCCGCGACATCCGTGCATCGGAGAAACGGTTCTACCAGAAGTTGCGTGACCTATTCAAATTAAGCAGCGACTATGAGGCACGGGAGAAAGCCACGCAGATGTTCTTTGCCGAGACGCAGAACAAGCTTCTCTTCGCCGTCACCCATAACACGGCTGCTGAAATCATCGTGTCAAGGGCGAATGCAGAGTTGCCAAACATGGGTCTGACAACGTGGAAGGGTAGCATCGTACGCAAAGGCGACATTGTCATTGCAAAGAACTATCTACAGGCAGAGGAGATAGACAAGCTGAACCGCATCGTGAACCTCTTCCTGGAATCGGCAGAACTGAGAGTGAAAGAACGGAAAGACCTCACGCTCGACTTCTGGCGGGAAAATGTCAATGGTCTGCTGGCTTTCCAAGGACTGGATGTATTACAGGGCAGCGGGCATGTGTCAAATCTGGAAATGGAGGAGTACGCCCGCCACGTCTATGCCCAGTTTGACTCACGTCGGAAAAACTATGAGGCACAGCTGGCAGACGAAGAAGACATGAAGCTGCTTGATGATATAGAAAAAGAAATAAAGAAGAACTCACCATCATGACAACTCCAACAGGCACACACTTCAACTACTACCACATCTGCCGTCGCAAGCTGTGGCTCTTTGCCAACGGCATCAACATGGAGCACGTGAGCGACACGGTATATGACGGTAAACTCATCCATGAAGGCAGCTACCCGCAGCGACCGGAGCGGTTTGAGGAGATAGCAGTTGATGGCATCAAGGTGGATTACTTCGATGCCAAGCGGCGGGTCATCCATGAGATCAAGCGGTCGGACAAGGTGGAGAAGGCGCATAAGTGGCAGGTGAAGTACTACATCTACGTGTTTGAGCGCAACGGCATCGAGGGATGCACGGGACTATTAGAATACCCCACCATGCGGCAGACCTTGCCCGTTGAGCTTACAGATGAAGACCGTGAGGAGATACGACGGATGGAAAAGGACATTGTCAGTATCATCGAGTCTGACAACTGCCCTCCGTTAGTGAAGAAACGACTCTGCAAGTCGTGCAGCTACTATGACTTTTGTTACTCTACAGAACCAGAAGAAGAATGAAAAAGACTTTTTACCTGTTTAACCCAGGGCAGATGGAGCGCAAGGACAACACCTTGAAATTCACCCCATACGCCATCGAAGAGGACGGTACAGAGCGCCATGGCCAGCCACGTTACCTGCCCGTTGAGGACATCAACGAGTTCTACTGCTTCGGCTCTCTGAAGGCCAACAGCTCGTTGTTCAATTTCCTTGGCCAGAAGGACATCTGCATGCACTTCTTCGACTACTACGAGAACTACACGGGATCGTTCATGCCACGTGACTCACTGCTCTCAGGACGTATGCTGCTGGCCCAAGCTGCTGCCTACCAGAACAAAAAGAAGCGAATAGCCATCGCACAGAAGTTCATTGAGGGAGCGGCTTACAATATGGTGCGCAACCTAATGTATTACAACCGTCGAGGCAAAGACTTAGAGGAGGTCATCAACAGTATTAACACACTGGCCAAGAAGATTCCCGACACCACAGATATCGACGAGTTGATGGGTGTGAAGGGACAGATACGACGCACGTACTATGAGGCCTTCAATCTCATCCTTAATGACTTTGATATGGGCGAGCGCAGCAAGCAGCCACCACAGAATGAGGTGAATGCCCTCATCTCTTTCGGCAACATGATGTGCTACACGCAGTGCCTGCGGGCCATCCACCAGACGCAACTCAACCCCACCATCAGCTATCTGCATACTCCTGGTGAGCGTCGCTATTCGCTCTGCCTTGATGTGTCGGAGATTTTCAAGCCTATCATCATTGACCGTGTTATCTTCCGCGTGCTCAATCGCCGGGAGATTCAGGAGAAACACTTCGACAGGAAGTTGAATCGTTGTCTGTTAAACGAAGCTGGCAAGAAAGTGTTTGTGAAAGCTATAGAGGACAAGCTGGAAGAAACCTTTCAGCACAAGTCCTTAGGCAGGAAGGTGAGCTTTCGTCATCTTATCAAGTTGGAGTGCTACAAACTGGCCAAGCACTTATTAGGCATAGAGGAGTATAAACCATTTAAAACCTATTACTAACATGTATGTCATTCTGGTATATGACTTTGGAGAGAAACGGGTGGGGAAGATGCTGAAGCTCTGCCGCAAATACTTGCACTGGATACAAAACTCGGTATTCGAGGGGGAAATATCTGAGGTAAAGCTGAAGGAACTCCTACAGAAGGCCAACGGATTCATGGACAAGACGGAGGACAGCATCATTCTCTTCAAGCACCCATCGGTGGTGTATATGGACAAGGAGATTGTCGGCCAGGAACGAAGCTCAACGGACATCTTCCTATGACATTGCTGATGTCGATGTGCGGGAATAGCGAGGGCTGATGTGGGTGCTGAGGATGCAAGCCCATTGCAACACCCAGTGTTTCAGGCAAGTACAAAAATGTCGATAGCCCAGCATAAAAATATTTTCTGGCATCGACATCAATTTGACCTTTTTTTGCTACCTTTGCACCCCGTATTTACTAAATATTCTGCCATTTATGCGCAGGAACTGAATCGTACTTATGTAGAATTGAAATCTACAACTGGGATGAAGTCTTCTCCGTCCTCACTCAACTGAATCGTACTTATGTAGAATTGAAATTTACTCAAGATATGGAACCGGGACTTATCAGTGAAACTGAATCGTACTTATGTAGAATTGAAATTTTAGCAAACGGCACATATTCAGACGGCACAGACAAACTGAATCGTACTTATGTAGAATTGAAATGCTGAGTGATGCACTTGATGATGGGGTAGGGTATGAAACTGAATCGTACTTATGTAGAATTGAAATTTGTGCCCTTGCGCTGCTGGCCGATGAGCTGTTTAACTGAATCGTACTTATGTAGAATTGAAATGCCTGCATCGCTTTCGAGCGTCAAGATGAAGTCGCTCAACTGAATCGTACTTATGTAGAATTGAAATTTGTTTTGGTTTGCGCGAACCTTTTAAATAATTAAACTGAATCGTACTTATGTAGAATTGAAATCTATCTGTCTACCGTGCAAAAATCCTGTATCTGGAACTGAATCGTACTTATGTAGAATTGAAATTCATCTGTCATGCCATTGTTGCGAAGCCTTGCAGCAACTGAATCGTACTTATGTAGAATTGAAATATGGGACGGCAGACAGTGGAATTCCATCAAATGGGGAACTGAATCGTACTTATGTAGAATTGAAATTTTTTTAATAAGTTCGAAAGCGTGTTCTGATGGTAACTGAATCGTACTTATGTAGAATTGAAATCTGGGCACCAAGTGTACATTAAAAGTATATACTTTAAACTGAATCGTACTTATGTAGAATTGAAATGGACACGCCGCAGACACACTCCGCCTACGCCCGCCTAACTGAATCGTACTTATGTAGAATTGAAATCGGCCAGCCACAACTGGCTTTCATTCATGCCGTAGAACTGAATCGTACTTATGTAGAATTGAAATGCCGGTGACATCTACGACAATGTGGCCGAGCCTGAACTGAATCGTACTTATGTAGAATTGAAATTGGGCGTCCCATCAGCCAAGACTCAAGATTGATGAACTGAATCGTACTTATGTAGAATTGAAATAAAGTTCTTACCGATTCTTTCCTTGTCAGGTTTAAACTGAATCGTACTTATGTAGAATTGAAATGAAGGTGAAACAGACAAACATCTGACAACTGGCAAACTGAATCGTACTTATGTAGAATTGAAATGTGACACGCTCATTGCATTATCCGACGCAAACAGCCAACTGAATCGTACTTATGTAGAATTGAAATCCGGTACCGGCAATGCAGGTCAGCCCTGCATTGCCGAACTGAATCGTACTTATGTAGAATTGAAATCTTTGTAGGCTTTGCAGGTGTTCTCGGATAGTCCAACTGAATCGTACTTATGTAGAATTGAAATGTTTCAAAGATTATGGAGATGGCTGCTTTAGCATAACTGAATCGTACTTATGTAGAATTGAAATCTGTCAACGGAGTGAGGGCATGGAGGCCCTACAGAACTGAATCGTACTTATGTAGAATTGAAATACAAGAGCAACTTCACGCTGGCAGTCCATGACACCACAACTGAATCGTACTTATGTAGAATTGAAATCCTCATACTTGGCGGTATCGCCCTTCTGGATGATAACTGAATCGTACTTATGTAGAATTGAAATCCAGGACCGAAAACCGTATGTACAAAACAATGCTTTAACTGAATCGTACTTATGTAGAATTGAAATTCCCTCCGCACGCTTCGGGTCTGTCAGCACCTCCAACTGAATCGTACTTATGTAGAATTGAAATGACAGCAGTGAAAAGAACACGTACACGGCTACGGGAACTGAATCGTACTTATGTAGAATTGAAATACACTTCGACAACGAATGCCAACATCCTCTTAAATCATGTCAGTATAATGATACAGTTTTTCAGTTTTTCTGCAAATAGTTTGTTGGGGTCGCAGTTTTTTTGTACTTTTGCGCCCGAAAACAGTAGTAACACTTATTGATAAGAGAAATGAAAGCATTTGTATTCCCTGGACAAGGGGCACAGTTCGTAGGCATGGGCAAGGACCTCTACGACAACAACGAGAAAGCAAAAGAACTTTTCGAGAAAGCCAACGACATCCTTGGCTATCGCATCACCGACATCATGTTTGAAGGCACCGACGAGGACCTGCGCCAGACGAAGGTCACCCAGCCCGCCGTGTTCCTCCACTCCGTCATCTCGGCCATCTGCATGGGCGACGTTTTCCAGCCCGCCATGACCGCCGGCCACTCGCTCGGCGAGTTCTCTGCCCTCGTAGCCGCCGGAGCGCTGTCGTTTGAGGACGGTTTGCGCCTGGTCTACGCCCGCGCTATGGCCATGCAGAAAGCCTGCGAGGCCCAGCCCTCGACGATGGCTGCCATTATCGGTCTGGGCGACGAGGACGTGGAGCGCATCTGTAAGGAAGTAACCGAGACCGCTGGCAAGGGTGTCGTCGTGCCGGCCAACTACAACAACCCCGGACAGCTGGTCATCAGCGGAAACATCGAGGCCATCGAGGAAGCTTGTGTCCGTATCAAGGAGGCCGGTGCCAAGCGTGCCCTGCCGCTGAAGGTGGGCGGTGCCTTCCACAGCCCCCTGATGCAGCCCGCCAAGGACGAGCTGCAGGCCGCCATCGAAAAGACAGAGTTCAAGACTCCGTCATGCCCCGTCTATCAGAATGTTGACGGCAAGCCGCATACCGACCCTGCAGAGATTAAGCAGAACCTCATTGCACAGCTTACTTCATCGGTGCGCTGGACACAGTGCGTGCAGTCGATGATTGCCGACGGAGCCACAGACTTCACCGAGTGTGGTCCCGGTAAGGCTCTGCAAGGCATGATTGCCAAGATTAGCAAAGAGGTGACCGCCCACGGCATTGAGTGAACCAAACCGTTATATCAAATCAAACTTATGATATTCTTTTTCCAGACCCCACAGCAGAGCGTGATTGCCACTGAGGCCGACCATCAGCTCTCAACAGAAGAAGTACAGAAACTTTGTTGGCTCTACGGCGGAGCAAAACTCTTGGAAGGCAACACCCTCGAAGGCCAGTTCATTGGTCCAAGACGCGAGATGGTCACGCCGTGGTCTACTAACGCCGTGGAGATAACGCAGAACATGGCCATGACGGGTATCGTGCGAATAGAGGAATACTTCCCAGTTAGGAGTGAGGAGTTTGGAGTGAGGAGTGAGGCTGACACAACAACTCCTAACTCTCAACTCCTAACTCCTAACTCCTTTGACCCCATGCTCCAGCGTGAGTACGACGGACTCGACCAGGGCATCTTCACCATCAACATCAAGCCGGAACCCATCAAGCACGTTGAGGACTTGGAAGCCTACAACGAGCAGGAAGGTCTGGCCCTCTCGCCTGAGGAGATAGAGTACCTGCACGGTCTGGAGAAGCAGAACGGTCGTCCACTGACCGATAGTGAGATTTTCGGTTTCGCACAAATCAATAGCGAGCACTGCCGTCATAAGATTTTCGGCGGAACCTTCATCATCGACGGCAAGGAGATGGAGAGTTCGCTCTTCAACCTCATCAAGAAGACCACTAAGGAGAACCCTGGACAGATTCTCTCTGCCTACAAGGACAACGTGGCGTTTGCCGAAGGACCGAAGGTGGAGCAGTTCGCCCCCGCCGACCAGAGCACCGCCGACTGGTTCCGCGTGAAGGAGATAGACAGCGTCATCTCCCTGAAGGCCGAGACCCATAACTTCCCCACCACCGTGGAACCCTTTAACGGCGCTGCCACCGGTACGGGCGGTGAGATTCGCGACCGTATGGGAGGCGGAACAGGCTCATGGCCCATCGCCGGAACGGCAGTCTATATGACAGCCTATCCGAGGATGGAAGAAAGAGAGTGGGAAAACATTCTCCCCGTGCGCCAGTGGCTCTATCAGTCGCCAGAGCAAATCCTCATCAAGGCCTCAAACGGAGCTTCCGACTTCGGCAACAAGTTCGGCCAGCCCCTCATCTGCGGCTCTGTGCTCACCTTCGAGCATCAGGAGCAGAGTCCTGTAGACTGCGGCAATGCCGCACTAAACCAGACCAAGTACGCCTACGACAAGGTTATCATGCTGGCCGGCGGCGTGGGCTACGGCACTCGACGTGACTGTCTGAAAAAGGAACCGCAGCCGGGCAACAAGGTTGTCGTCGTAGGTGGCGACAACTACCGCATTGGTCTCGGCGGCGGATCGGTCTCCAGCGTTGACACGGGCCGCTACACCAGTGGCATCGAGCTGAACGCTGTACAGCGCGCCAATCCAGAAATGCAAAAGCGTGCCTACAACCTGGTCCGTGCCCTCTGCGAAGAGGACAACAACCCTGTCGTCTCCATCCACGACCACGGAAGCGCAGGCCACCTGAACTGCCTCTCCGAGCTGGTGGAGGACTGCGGCGGCAGCATCGACATGACAAAGCTGCCCATCGGCGACAAGACACTCTCCTCAAAGGAAATCATTGCCAACGAGAGCCAGGAGCGCATGGGTCTGCTCATTGACGAGCGTCATCTCGACCACGTGCAGAAGATTGCTGAGCGTGAGCGCGCCCCGCTATATGTCGTCGGCGAAACCACGGGCGATGCCCACTTCTCTTTCGTGCAGGGTGATGGCGTAAAGCCCTTCGACCTCGACGTCAGCCAGATGTTTGGCCACTCGCCAAAAACCATCATGCGCGACAACACCGTGGAGCGCCACTACGCCCCGGTTCGTTATAGTGTGGGCAGCGGTTTCCCCGCTGCTATCCAGCAATATATCGAACGCGTTCTCCAGCTCGAAGCCGTGGCCTGCAAGGACTGGTTGACGAACAAGGTAGACCGCTCCGTGACGGGAAAGATTGCCCGCCAGCAGTGCCAGGGCGAACTGCAATTGCCGCTCTCTGACTGCGGTGTCGTGGCCCTCGACTATCAGGGTCAAGCTGGCATTGCCACCGCCATAGGCCATGCCCCACAGGCTGGACTGGCTGACCCCGCTGCGGGCAGCGTGCTCTCTGTGGCCGAGGCCCTCACCAACCTGGTGTGGGCACCACTGGGACGTGCTGATAGAAGGCTGAAAGCTGGTGAGAGTCCGTTGGACTACGTAAGTCTCTCTGCCAACTGGATGTGGCCCTGCCGCTCGCAGGAGGGCGAGGACGCCCGTCTCTACCAGGCCGTACAGGCACTCAGCGATTTCTGCTGCGCCCTGCATATCAACGTGCCCACAGGCAAAGACTCGCTATCGCTATCGCAGCAATATCCCAACGGCGAAAAGATTATCTCTCCGGGAACGGTCATCGTCTCTGCCGGTGGCGAGGTGAGCGACATCAAGAAAGTCGTCTCGCCAGTGCTGGTCAATGACCACCGCGCTTCGCTCTACCATATCGACTTCTCCTTCTGCGAGCAGCGTCTTGGCGGTTCAGCCTTTGCCCAGAGCCTTGGCTTCGTAGGCGACGATGTGCCAACGGTCAACAACCCAGAATATTTCGCCGATGCTTTCTGTGCCGTGCAGCAGCTCATCCGCAAAGGCTGGGTGCTGGCCGGACACGACATCTCTGCTGGAGGTCTCATCACCTGTCTGCTGGAGATGACCTTTGCCAACACACGCGGCGGACTACACATCAACCTCCACGACCTGCTGGCCAACATCACCCCGGAAGGCGAGCAGCCCGACATCATCAAGGCTCTCTTCGCTGAGAACCCCGGTGTGGTCATCGAGGTCAGCGACGAACACAAGCACGAGTTCCGCGAGTTCATGGAAGACCTCGGCATCGGCTTCGCCAAGATAGGTTATCCCGTAGAAGAAGGTCGCACGATGGAGATTGTCTGTCCTGTAGACTGCGGCAGTGCCGCAGTGAACCGGGCTGCAACCCCACAGGCCATCACCCTCGACATCGACCATCTACGCGACGTGTGGTACAAGACGAGCTACCTCCTCGACCGTCGCCAGAGCTTCAACGGCAAGGCTCTTGAGCGCTATGAGAACTACAAGCAGCAGCCTATCCAGATGAAGTTCCCACGCGGCTTCCAGGGCAAGCTTTCGCAGTACGGACTCACCGCTCACCCCGCCGTTACTGTGGGCAGCGGTTCCCCCGCTGCCACCGCCAGGCCCAAGGCCGCCATCATCCGCGAGAAGGGCACCAATGGTGAGCGCGAGATGGCCTGGAGTCTCTATCTGGCTGGCTTCGACGTAAAGGACGTGATGATGACCGACCTCATCACAGGCCGCGAGACCCTCGACGAGGTGCAGATGATTGTCTTCTGTGGCGGTTTCTCCAACAGCGACGTGCTCGGCTCTGCCAAGGGATGGGCAGGTGCATTCCTCTACAATCCCAAGGCCAAGGAAGCCCTCGACCGCTTCTATGCCCGTCCTGACACGCTCTCACTGGGTATCTGTAATGGTTGCCAGCTAATGGTGGAACTTGGACTCGTTGGTGCCAACGATGCCAAAATGCTCCACAACGACAGTCATAAGTTCGAGAGTGCTTTCCTCACCCTCCAGATTCCTGAAAACAATAGTGTGATGTTCGGCAGCCTCAGTGGTTCGAAGCTCGGCATCTGGGTGGCTCATGGTGAGGGCAAGTTCCATCTGCCTGGAAAGGAGAGCGACTATAATATCGTTGCGAAGTACAACTACCACGGCTATCCCGCCAACCCCAACGGCTCCGACTACGACGTTGCCGGCATCTGCTCGGCCGACGGTCGCCATCTGGCCATGATGCCCCATCTGGAGCGTGCCATCTACCCCTGGCAGTGTGCCTGGTACCTCCGTGGCCGTCGCCGCGACGAGGTGACGCCCTGGCTAGAAGCTTTCGTGAACGCGAGAAAGTGGATAACCCACCCCCAACCCCTCCCCAAGGGAGGAGAGTCTATATAGATTTCTAATCCATAATCATGCAGGCAGAAGACAGCAACGATAAATGTAACCTAACTCCCCTCCCCTCGGGAGGGGGTGGGTTCTTGGTTTACTTTTCTACTTTCTTCAAGATCGGTCTCTTCACCCTTGGTGGCGGTTACGCCATGATTCCGCTCATCGAGGCGGAGGTGGTGGAGAAGCACCGATGGGTGACAAAGGAAGAGTTTCTCGACCTCATTGCCATAGCGCAGAGCTGTCCCGGCGTGTTCGCCATTAACACCAGTGTATTCATAGGTTACAAGCTACGAAAGGTGCGCGGTGCTATCAGCTGTGCGCTGGGCACCGCCCTACCCTCTTTCCTCATCATCCTGTTCATCGCCGCCTTCTTCCACCAGTTTAAGGATATTCCCATCGTGGCTGCCATGTTCCGAGGTATCCGTCCGGCAGTGGTAGCACTCATTGCCGTTCCTACATTCAACATGGCACGACAGGCGAAGCTCAACCGCTACACATTCTGGATTCCCATCGTCTCCGCCCTCCTCATCTGGCTCCTCGGTGTTTCTCCCATCTACATCATCATTGCAGCCGCCATCGGAGGCTTCATCTTTGGGAGAATGAAGAAATCTGTTCAATCTGCGTAATCTGTGGTAGAAAATGTTGTACGTTGATTTGTTTTGTACATTCTTCGTCATCGGCCTGTTCGGTTTCGGTGGTGGCTACGGCATGTTGTCGCTCATACAGACAAAGGTCGTACCCGTATGGATGACCACGGCGCAGTTCACCGACATTGTGGCCATATCGCAGATGACCCCCGGTCCCATTGGCATCAACTCTGCCACTTACTGCGGCTACATGGCCTGTCACAACGCTGGCATGGGCACTACCGCCTCGGTGCTTGGCTCGTTCATAGCCACCTTTGCCCTGGTGCTACCGTCGCTGGTACTGATGATACTTATCAGCCGCCTGTTCATGAAGTACATGAAAACGCACACGGTGCAGTCGATATTCACTGGCTTACGTCCTGCCGTAGTGGGGCTGCTGGCCGCCGCCACGTTGCTGCTCTGCAACCGCGAGAACTTCTCCACGCCGTCAGAGAACCCGTGGCAATTCTGGGTCAGCATATTCCTCTTCGTCGCCACTTACATTGGCACGAAGGTCTACAAGATAAATCCAATTAAGCTGATACTCATGAGTGCAATCGCCGGCCTCGTCCTACTCTACTGACATAGGAACATGTTTTTAGACATAAGGACTTTTATGACAGAAGGACAGAAGGACATAAGAACATAACTAGACGATGAAACGATTACTCACTGCATTTTTGTTCTGTATGGCGGTATTGTGGGCCGTTCCCGCCTTGCCCCAGCCTGATGGGCAACGCCGTGAACGTCCTCGCCGAATGGCCGTTCTGGTGGACACGCTGATGGTTCATGACCCAGTAATGGCCTACGAAAACGGCACTTACTACCTGCTCTCAACTGGCATGGGGCTGCAGTGGGCAACGTCGAAAGACCGTAAGTCATGGATTATCCAACCTACGCCCTTTATTGAACAACTGCCAGAGTGGACCCACGACTCCGTTCCTGGCTTCCGCAACCATGTGTGGGCACCCGACATCATCCGTTGGCACGACCGTTGGTGGCTCGCCTACAGCTGCTCCACCTTTGGGAAGAACACTTCTGCCATCGGCCTCATGAGTGCCAATCGCCTCAATGGGCAGTGGCGCGACGAGGGTTGCCTAGTGGCTTCAAAGGAGAAACGTGATGACTGGAACGCCATCGACCCCACCATTGTCGTTGATGACAATGACCAGTTGTGGCTGACCTGGGGCTCGTTCTGGGACGGGATACAGATTGCGAAAATTAAAAGTGAGGAGTTAGGAATTAAGAGTGGTGCAGGCCTAGCAACTCCTAACTCCTCACTCCTAATTCCTAACTCAAAGACAGTTGCCCGCCGCTACAGCAAAGGTGCCCCCAACGCCCCTGAGAACCCTACGTCGCAGTTTGCCGGACGTAACGCCATCGAGGCACCGTTCATCTTGAAGCACGGTGGATGGTACTATCTCTTTGTGTCGTGGGACTACTGCTGCCGTGGTGCAAAGAGCAGCTACCGAGTGGCTGTTGGCCGCTCGAAGAACGTCAACGGCCCTTACACAGACCATGATGGAAAACCCATGTCTGAGGGCGGCGGCACTCTCTTCCTCGAAGGCGACAAGGAAGAATTTGAAGCCGCAGGCCACTGTGCCGCTTACGACCTGGAGAACGGAGAGACAATCTTTATCTGCCACGGTTACTCTACACGCCTCAACGGTGCCAGCATCCTCATTCAGCGAACAGTGAAATGGACTGATGACGGCTGGCCAACGCTCTCCACTCCCTAACTCCTTTACTTCTTTCTCTCCTTTACATCCTTTATCAAATCAACCTTCCCGTTTTCTATGCTTGCCTCCACGGTACGCCCGTCGAGCGTATGCAGACGGAAACGGCAATTCCATTCATGGGGCCAAGCGGGGAAGAGAAGCAACTCGCCGTCGGAGGCCTCCTGAAGCAACATCTCCTGAAGGCCAATCATACCTGCACCGCCACGATTATGGTCAGGTGCCCAGTCAAAGCCAGGGTCGAAGAAGGCAGGGAAACGATAAGGGCCGTTAGCCAGTTTCTCCAGATTAAGGTGCCGAGCCTCATCCGTAAGCCCCAGACAGGCAGCCCAGATATTGTCCTGCTTCCAGCCCTTCGAGCTGCGCATCTTCACGGCGTGAGGATCTTTCAAATACGTGTTACGGCCAGTTTGTAAGCCGGGACGGCCAAGGCCGTAAATGTGCCAAGGCCATACAGGATAGAGCTGTGGGGTCTCTTCGTTTTGTATTCGTGCCCAGGCTATGGCAGGGGCTATGCAGGTATCACCGTTGATAACCCGCAAAGGAATGTCAGGGATTGAAGATTGAATATTGAAGATTGAGGATTGATAATTATTGGCTGCACTATCCGATGCAGAAGTATTTTCAATCTTCAATCTTAAATTATCAATCACTGCGCGCAGGGCAGCTATAGTACTGGAAGGGTTGTAGGCCATTTTGTAGGTCTCACAGCCTGAACCAGGATAGATGATGAGATGTCCCTGCTCGTCAAGGGCTTTCGCACCAAGTTGCTTCGCCTGCCATTGGTAGTGCTCGAAGAAGAAGCGGAGGGTCTCGGTAGCAAGACTAATTTCTCCCCTCTCCTTGGGAGTGGGGTTAGGTGTGAGGTTTTCCATTAAGGCGAATTCCAGGGCAGTGTCCCACTCGTATTCCAGCCAGGCATTGCGTTCCACGCCAGGATCGGTGCCTTCGGGGTGTTTACCATATTCAGCGGGATTAGGTAGTCCGAAGTTCTCTATCTGCTCCGTGAACGATGCACCGCCGTGTCCCCAGTAGTGGCGGGTGCGGGCGATGGCATTGGGCAGCATACGATAGTAGGTGCCTATCTGTGCGTCCATCATGTCATAGTCGCCAGAACGAAGCATAGGCCAGTAGACCAACCGTTGGTTCTGTGCCGTCATCGTACCACCACCCCATTTCCTGTAATCGGAGGTGAAAGTCATGGTGGAGTCCACATAGACGGGGTCGAAGGTAAAGAGACCACCGTTGAACTTCGTGGGCCACTCGCCGTAGGCGTTGCAGCCAAGCATGTAGCGCATCAGTTCGTAGTTGCGTACCATCTGTGCAGCCTCTGCATTGTCGGTCTGAATCCAACTACGCTGCCAATAGTCATGCCACCAACGGGCAGAGCGCTTGTGCGAATCTCTGACTCTCAAGGAGGGGAAGGCGTATGGAGCAACCGTTCCGCAGCCATCGATAACCTTCTCCTCGTATAGCTGATGTCGCAGATAGCGTAAATCGATGACGATGCAGGAAGAGCCTAGGTCATTGCACGAATAGTTCCAAGAACGGAAGTCCGTGTCTGCATATTCTCCTATAGTTGTGCCTTCAAACTGGAACCCTGGTGCATACATCATCCCTTTCATATTCAACCCGCTGATGGGGTTGTAGAGCGAGTCCTTGATGGCATCGAGCTGCTCACGGGCGACGGTGAAGTCAAAAACAGTCTCTGTCCGGTTTTGATGCCAGAAACGGAGCACAGCCTGATTGCTTTGGTATATACTCCCCTCCCCCTTGCAGGAGGGGCTGGGGGTGAGGCTTTCAATGCTGTCGGCAAAGGTCGTGCAGTCCTTCGGCAGAACCCACTTGTACGAGCACTGCTGGCACTCGGCCTTCGTCACGGGACGGTCGCGGTAGCGCCAGCTCTCATAACTCAGCGTGGCTCGTCTCTTCTGTTGCGATTCTATCGCAACAAACACTACCGGCTGCTCCACGTCAGCCCATATACGCACCTCCACGCCGCCACCACTTATATATATAGCACCATCGTCAAGGCAAAGCCGCTGCCGGAAGTCATTCCCGTCAAACGGTTTTCCGTCCATACGGAGTCTCCATCGTCCGGCCTTCAGCAATGTGTTGTTCTCGTCGAACCACCCGCTCTGCTGCACATAGAAAAGCACATCGCCCCGTTCCACCCACACATTCATGCCAATGTCGTGGCCACCACAGGGCATCGATTCACTACTGTTCCTGCTTTGCGTTGTCCACACCACGTCACGTGGTACATAGTCACCGCCTCCGGGTCGGTCGGCACCAATGGCAACAACCATCTGGAAAAGCATTAGGAAAAACAGAAATACCCTCATACGATTTAGCAGATGAGATGATGAGTGAACCACTTACAACTTATAATCCATTTTCGTCCGAATGTCGGCAGAAGATGCACCTATCTCGAAATGTATACGTCCTGTTTCGGGGATGAAGGCGTGAGCTTCGGGACTCCAGTAGGTGAGGTCGGCCTTATCGACAGCCAGAATGACATCGCGGTTCTCACCAGCGGGAATCATCACGCGCTCGAAGGCCTTGAGCTGACGCTTCGGATGCTCCACCTGTGACTCAGGATAACTGACATAGAGTTGCACTACCTCATCGCCATCACGACCGCCGACATTCTTCACCGGCACGGAGACATAGACCTTTTGCTTGTCCTGCTTGAGGATTTTCGCCTCGCCATACTCGAAACGCGTATAGCTGAGTCCGTAGCCAAAGGGATAGAGCGGCTGACCCTTGAAATACATATAAGTGCGGCCGTTGCGGATGTCGTAGTCCATCATGTGGGGCAGGTCGAGAATGTCGCGCACCCACGTCTGAGTGGTGCGGCCAGCGGGGTTCACCTTGCCAAAGAGCACATCAGCGACACCGTGACCCTGTTCCTGCGAACAATGGGTGACGTGAAGAATGGCGGGCAGGTTGGCGTTGCTCCAGTTGATGGTATAGGGGAAACTGCTGACGAGCACCAGCACGGTGTTCGGATTGATGCTATAGAGGCGACGTATCTCGTCCTCATCGGGCAGCTGCAGCGAGTGGCGGTCATTGGCCTCACGACCATCTGAGGGCACAGGACAGACCTTCCATTCGCGGTTGGTTCCATAGGGATGGTTACCCGTGCAGACGAGCACCATGTCAGCCTGCCTGGCGAGATCCTCAGCGCGGCCAAACTGATTATCCTTCGCATACAGAATCTCGATGCCCCGTTCACGACCAGCTTCCTGCATGGCCTTGAGGATGGTGTTCTCGTATGGCGCAGTGCCGCTATACCAGTCATAGATAATCTGGTCGGCATACGGTCCCACGATGGCAATCTTCTTCACCTTATCGCTGATGGGCAGCAAAGCTCCGCCTCCTTCGGGGGAGGATGGGAGGGGGCTGTTCTTCAGCAGCACGATGCTCTTGGCTGTCACCTCACGCACGAACTGTTTGACGTCCTCACGCTCATAGGGCGGCATCGCAGTAGAGTCCTTGCCAATCTCAGCATAGGGACACTTGTCGTCGAGCAGGCCCAGCTTCAGGGCCACGAAGATATTGCCCTTGATGACCTTGTCAATCTCGGCCTCAGTCACCAGGCCCTTCTCGACAGCCTCCTTAAGATAAGGCTGGTAGCGGTCGAGGAACTGGCTGGTACCCGCCTTTACCACACCTGCAGCAGCAGAGGGGAAGTCAGGATAATAATGGTGGGCGTTGACCAGGAAAGCATAGGCACCGCCATCGGTACAGATGATGCCGTTGTTGCCCCACTCGTTGCGGGTAATCTCGTTCAG
>JAEEGL016951931.1_pt1 | contig 15873 bp, 13 predicted proteins | sample 9134231 | NCBI WGS metagenome assembly JAEEGL01 (sample SAMN16246548, study PRJNA631951) | gut metagenome | biome: gut microbiome; feature: rumen; material: fiber-attached | host: Bos | place: Iran: Karaj | collected 2018-10
ACAAACAAAGAACGGATGCCTTCGCATCCGCAGTGGGTCTATCCGGCTCCGCCGGACAAACAAAGAACGGATGCCTTCGCATCCGCAGTGGGTCTATCCGGCTCCGCCGGACAAACAAAGAACGGATGCCTTCGCATCCGTTCTTTGTCTATAAATAACGTTACTTATTTATACTTCTTTTTGCGGGCCGCTTCCGACTTTTTTCTCCGTTTCACGCTGGGGCTCTCATAATGTTCGCGTTTGCGGAGTTCGGAAAGGACACCGGACTTCGCACAGCTTCTTTTGAATCTGCGAAGAGCGTTGTCAAGCGACTCATTCTCTCTGAGATGTACTTCTGACATGTTTTTCCCTCCCTCCGGAACTACCATATCGCAGTGACCTACGATAGGAATATTATACACCGAAGAAGGCCTTCTGTCAAGTCTTTTTTGCCCTCATTTTACCACGATATTCACAATCTTGTTCTTGATGACAATGATCTTGACCACGTTTTTGCCTTCTATGGCGGCCTTTACGCGGGAATCGGCGCGCGCGGCTTCCTCCGCGGCGGCGTTGTCCGCGTCCATCGGGACCGTGACGGTGCCCTTGAGCTTTCCGTTGACCTGTACGGCGATCTCCACCGAAGCGGCGACCGTCTTCTTCTCGTCGTAAGCAGGCCACGCGGCCAGCGAGAGGAAGCCCTTTCCGCCCAAAGCCTCCCACATCTCCTCGGTCAGATGCGGCGCGAAGGGATTGAGCAGGGTGATAAAGGTCACAAGCTCGTCTTTTGTGAGGCTGCCGTTGTCGGCGATTTCGTTGAGCAGGGTCATCAGAGCGGCGATCGCGGTGTTGAATTTCATGCCGTCGATGTCGTCGGTCACCTTTTTGATCGTGCGGTGGAAGGAAGGCTCCAGCTTTTCGGTGACGCCGGTCCCCTTGACCAGATCGGTCAGCCCGGCCACGCGGTCCAGGAAGCGCTTGCATCCGCGGATCGCCGCGGGCGACCAGGGCGCCGATTTTTCAAAGTCGCCGATGAACATCTCGTAAAGGCGCAGGGTATCCGCGCCGTAGGCCGCGATGATATCGTCCGGATTGATGACGTTGCCGCGGGATTTCGACATCTTCTCCCCGTTTTCACCGAGGATCATGCCGTGCGCCGTGCGCTTCAGATAGGGCTCCGGACAGGGCAGTACGCCGATGTCGTAGAGGAAATGCGCCCAGAAGCGCGAATAGAGAAGGTGAAGCGTCACGTGCTCCATACCGCCGTTGTACCAGTCCACCGGCATCCAGTAATCCAGAGCTTCTTTGCCCGCCGGCGCAGTATCGCAGTGCGGGTCGCAATAGCGCATGAAATACCAGGAGGATCCGGCCCAGTTGGGCATGGTGTCGGTTTCACGTCTGGCGGGACCGCCGCAGTGCGGGCAGGTGGTCTTCACCCAGTCCTCCATGGCGGCAAGAGGCGAATCGCCGTTTTCGGTGGGCTCGTAGGCTTCCACCTCCGGCAGCATCAGGGGAAGCTCCTCTTCCGGGAGCGGGACCCATCCGCACTTGTCGCACCAGACCATCGGGACCGGCTCGCCCCAATAGCGCTGGCGCGAGAAGAGCCAGTCGCGCAGCTTGTAGTTGACCTTCGATTTGCCCACGCCCTTTTCCGCGAGCCAGGCGATTATGGCTTTCTTCGCTTCGGCGACCTCCATGCCGTCCAGGAAGCCGGAATTCACCATCCGGCCGGTCTCTACGTCGGTAAAGGCTTCGTTTTCCACGTCGCCGCCGGCCACGACCTCCACGACGGGAAGGCCGAATTTCTTCGCAAATTCAAAGTCGCGGGTGTCGTGCGCCGGCACCGCCATGATGGCGCCGGTGCCGTAGGTCGCCAGGACGTAATCCGAAATGTAGATCGGGATCTCTTTCCCGGTGACCGGATTGATCGCTTCCACGCCGGAAAGACGCACGCCGGTCTTTTCCTTGGAAAGCTCGGTGCGCTCGAAATCCGATTTCTTCGCCGCTTCGGCGCGGTAAGCCGCGATTTCCGGCATATTCCCGAGCTTTGCGGCCCACTTGTCGATCAGCTCGTGCTCCGGCGAGATGACCATATAGGTCGCGCCGAAGAGCGTGTCGGGGCGGGTGGTGAACACCGTCAGCTTGTCCCCTGCCGTGGTGAGGAAATCCACCTCGGCGCCTTCGCTCCGGCCGATCCAGTTGATCTCCTGCGTCTTCACGCGTTCGATGAAATCCAGATCCTTCAGACCGTCGATGAGCTTTTCGGCGTAATCGGTGATCTTGAGCATCCACTGGCTTTTTACCTTGTGAACGACGTCGCCGCCGCAGCGTTCGCATTTGCCGTTGACGACCTCTTCGTTGGCGAGGCCGATCTTGCAGGAGGGGCAGAAATTGATGGTCATCTCCTTCTTGTAGGCGAGACCGTGCTTGTAGAGCTGCAGGAAGATCCACTGGGTCCAGCGGTAATAGGAGGGATCGGTCGTGTCGATCTCCCGCGTCCAGTCGAAGGAGAGACCGATGGATTTGATCTGCTCGGTAAAATGCGCGATGTTCTTTTTGGTCACCACGGCGGGATGCACGTGGTTCTTGATGGCGTAGTTTTCGGTGGGGAGCCCGAACGCATCCCAGCCGATGGGAAACAGGACGTTGTAGCCCTGCATCCTCTTCTTCCGCGACACGATGTCCATGGCGGTATAGGGACGCGGGTGTCCGATATGAAGCCCCTGCCCCGAAGGATAGGGAAATTCCACCAGCGTGTAGTATTTCGGCTTCGTGTGGTCGATCTTCGCGTGGAAGGCGCCTTCCTCTTCCCAGCGTTTCTGCCACTTTTTCTCAATCGAAGCAAAATCGTATTTCACTGCTTCTTCCAGTCCTTTCTCTTCTGCCTTTATTTCAGGAGTTCCTCCGCGCCGATCCGCGGCGCGTCGTTCCAAAGCCTCTCAATGGCGTAAAACTCCCGCATCTCCTTGCGGAACACGTGGATCACCACCGAGCCGTAATCCATCAGGACCCAGCTGGAGGCCGAAAGGCCTTCCACCGAAAGCGGCGTCTCCCCCGCTTCCTTGAGCTTGCGTTCGATCTCCTCCGTGATGGCGCGGATCTGGGCGGCGGAAGAGCCGGTCAGGATCACGAAATAATCGGCGATGGTGGTAAGCTCCCGGATGTCCAGCGCCTCGATATCGGTGGCCATCTTGGAATCGGCGGCGCGGCAGGCGGTTTTCAGGATCTCATTCGGCGTCATTGCGTTTCCTCATTTCTGAAAGGGTTTTCTTGTAGTATTCGTAGGTTTTCCGTGTGTCCGGATGGATCGCGCGCCCTCTGGCGCTCTCCCGTTCCAGAGTCATACGCGCTTCTTCGGCGGCGGCCGCCTCCAGACTGACCTCCGAAAGACGGCGAAGGTCCTTCAGGCCGTCGGCGAAGTCCCGTCCGGGTTCGGTGAGATCCGCCACGTAGAGCAGGAGCTGCAGCTTTGTCATGCCGGGTCCTCCGGTGGCATGGGTCCGGATGGCTTCCGCCACGTCGTCGGGCACGGAAAAATCCCTCTTCGCCCGGACGGCGCCCGACAGGGCGTGAAGCACCTGCGGACAGGCGAGCGTATCGTTATCGACCATTATACCGCATTCGGAACACATTTTCAACTGGCTCTCGATCGTATCTTCCTTGGTGCAGTCGTGGAGAAGAGCGGCGAGCCGCGCCTTTTCCGGATCTGCGCCGTGGATCAGGGCCAGTCTTTCGGCTTCCTTCACCACGCCAAGGACGTGACGGTACCGTCTTTCCGAAAGCTCACTTTTTATGATTTCGCGGATCTCTTCTTCGGTCATCGATAAAGATTCCTTTCCCGGATATACGCCGCGATCTCCGGCGGAAGAAAGGGGGCTTCCTCGCCCTTCGCGATCTTTTCGCGGATCTCGCTGGAGGAAACCGGGACGACCCTGTGGGAAAGAAGGGTCACCCTCGCGCCCCAGCGGTCTTCCAGCTCCCGCTTCTTTTCCAGAAGCAGGGGAAGCTCTTCCCCGTCCCGGGCGGCGGCGGCGATCGAAGCCAGACGGAATATCGTTTCCGCCTTGTGCCACCGGTCCAGCGTCAGGAGCATGTCTCCTCCCACCAGCAGAACGATCTTCGCCCCGGGACAGAGTCCGTGCAGTTCCCGCAGCGTGTCCGACGTGTAGCTTTTGTCCCCGCGCTCAAGCTCCAGGCGCGACGCTTCGCACCGGGGGATGAGCGACGCGGCGATGGAGGCCATTTCAAAGCGTTCCTCGACGCTTGCCGTGCCCCGTGGCAGACTTTTGTGCGGGGGGATGAACGCCGGCATCAGAAGGAGCCGGGTCAGTCTGAGTTCCCGGACCGCGCTTTCTGCCAGGGCGATATGACCCGCGTGCGGCGGATTGAAGGTCCCGCCGAAGAGGCCGAGCTTCATGATCGTCCTTTCTTTCCTCTCAGATCCCGATTTTGGAATCTTTCGCCTTTTTCTTGTATAATACGAATTTGGACCCGATGGCGGTCACCACGACCGCGCCGGTTTTTTCCGCGATCTCCTCCGCCGCCTCCCGCGAGGTGAGCCCGGAGTTGTCGAGTACGCTCATCTTCACCAGCTCCCGCGCCTCCAGCGCTTCGGCCGCCGAACGGATCACGCTGTCGTTGATCCCGGCTTTTCCGACCTGCACGACGGCGGGTTCCGCGGAAGCCAGGGAACGCAGCTTTGCTCTTTCTTTACTGGTCATATGTATCTCCCGGGCGTTTTTCCAACGCCTCTTTGAATTTCCGGAACGCCCGCGCCCGGTGAGAGCAGACGTTCTTTTCCTCCAGCGTCATTTCCGCGTAGGTCTTCCCCATCTCGTCGCAGAAAAACACCGGGTCGTATCCGAAATTGTTGCCGCCTCTTCTTTCCCGGGTGATGTGACCCGCCACCCGCGCGCTTTCGGCGATCTCGCTTCCGTCGGGAAAGACGCAGACGACGGAGGTTTCAAAATACGCCTCCCGATCGTCCTTCCCCTCCATTTCGGCAAGGACGCGGGCGCATCGCATGCCCTCCGGCGCGTAGCGGGCCGAATAAACGCCGGGAGCGCCGCCCAGGGCCTTGATCACGAGCCCCGTATCGTCGGCGACCGCAGGCCTTCCCAGGAGCTCCGCGATCTCCCGCGCCTTTTTGCGGGCGTTTTCATAAAAGGTCTTTCCGTCCTCCACCGTTTCGTGGGAGCACCCCACGTCCCGAAGGGAAAGGATCTCGATCCCGCTTCCTTCGAAAAGCGCGCGCACTTCCCGGAGCTTATGGGGATTGTTGGTGGCAAAAATCAGTTCCATCATTCGCTGAACAGAGCCTCGGCAAAGCTTTCCGCGTCAAAGGGAAGCATGTCGTCAAGCTTTTCTCCCACACAGATTCTTTTGACCGGCACCTCCAGCTCCCGGCAGATGGCAAGGGCGATGCCGCCCTTGGCGGTGCCGTCGAGCTTGGTGAGAACGATCCCCGTCACGTCGGCCGTCTTTTCAAACTCCCTTGCCTGCAGAAGGCCGTTCTGCCCGGTGGTGGCGTCCACCACCAGGAGAGTTTCCACGTCGGCGTCCGGAAGCTCCCGGCGGACGACTCTGCCGATCTTGGAGAGCTCGTTCATCAGATTCTGCTTGTTGTGAAGTCTTCCCGCCGTGTCGCAGATCAAAACGTCGGTCCCACGCGCCTTTGCGGCCTGGATCGCGTCAAATACGACGGCGGCCGGATCGGCGCCTTCGCCGTGCCGGATCAGGGGGACGCCGGCCCGTTCCGCCCAGATCCCGAGCTGATCGGCGGCGGCGGCGCGGAAGGTGTCGCCCGCGGCGAGCATCACGTTTTTTCCCTCGCTTCTGAGGGACGCGGCGAGCTTTCCGATGGTGGTGGTCTTTCCCACGCCGTTGACCCCGATCACCAGGATCACCGACGGGCGGGTCGAAAGCTTCAGCTCGCCCTCTCCCTGACGCAGGATGTCGGCGATGATCGAGGTCAGTTCCTTCCTCACTTCGCCGCTTTCTTTGATCTTTTTCTCTTTTATCCTTTCACGTAGCGTATCCGTGATCTCTTCGGAGAGCGCGGCGCCCACGTCGGCAAGGATCATGGTGTCCTGCAGCTCCTCGAGCATATCCTCGTCCACCCCGCGCAGAGATGAAAACAGGTTCCCGAAAACGCCCGCCATTCCTTTGCGGGTCTTGGCAAGCCCTTCCTTGATTTTACCGAACAGTCCCGTTTTTGATCTCCCCTTTCTCCTCGTCCCAGTCGCCGAGCTTCGCCATATCCATGATCAGAAGCTTGCTGACGCCCGCCTCCTGCATGGTGACGCCGTAGAGGATATCCGACTCCTCCATGGTGCCGCGGCGGTGCGTGATCACGATGAACTGCGTTTTTTCGGAAAGCTTGCGCATGTAGCGCGCAAACCGGTATACGTTGGTGTCGTCCAGCGCGGCCTCGATCTCGTCCAGGACGCAGAAGGGCGTCGGCCGGGTCTTCAGGATGGCGAAATACAGCGCGATGGCTACGAACGCCTTTTCACCGCCCGACAGGAGCGAGATCGTCCGGAGATTCTTCCCCGGAAGCTTGACGACGATCTCGATGCCGGAGGTCAGAAGCTCGTTCGGATCGTCAAGCACGAGCGCCGCGCTGCCGCCGCCGAAGATCTCCACGAAGCTTTCGTTGAAGTATTCGTTGAGAAGCCGGAAATTCTCCTCGAAAAGCCTCCTCATTTCTCCGGTCACGTCTTCGATCATGGCGACGAGCTCTTCTTTCGATTTCTCGATATCGCTTCTCTGCGCCGTCAGCTCTTCAAAGCGCGCCTTGACCTCCTTGAATTCGTCGATGGCGCCCACGTCGATTTCACCGAGAGCGCGGATCCTGCCTCTGAGCTCGCCGACCCGGGAACCGACCTTTGATTTTTCGGGGAGCCTTGCCCCGCCGATCGTTTTGTCGGCTTCGGCCGGAGTCATTTCATAGTTTTCCCAGAGGTTTCGGGTGATCCTGTCCTCGTCCTCCGCAAGATTCGTCCTGCGCATTTCAAGCCGCTGGCATTCCTTTTCCAGCTCGACGATCTCGTCGTTTTTTTCGCGGGCGGTCTTTTCCGCCTTGCTCCTTTCGGCCTCCCTGCCGAGACGTGTTTCGCCGAGGAGGCGGAGCGATTCGTTTTCTTTTTCGATCTCCCCGTCCTTCTCTTCCATCCGCACAAGGACCGAAGCGCGTTTCTCTTCGTTCTCCGCGATGCTCCCGGCGGCTTCGTCAAAGAGCTTTTCCTGTCCGGCCACGGCGTCCGCCGCGCCCGCCAGGATCCTTTCCAGATCGGTCTTCCCGTTTTGAAGCTCTGCCGCAGACGCTTCCAGGGCCGCGATCTTTTCGGAGATCGCGGCGAGCTCCGACGCGATCGCGCCGGCTTCGCTTCCGGTATCGGAAAGCTCGCTCTGCAGTTTTTCCGCCTCTTTTTCGATCCTTTCGGCTTCGGCAAGGCTTTCGGCCGCCAGTTTTTCCTCTCTTTCCCGGTCGGCAAGACGTTCCTTTTCCCGGCCGGAAAGCTCTGCGATCTCCCGGTCCGCGCCGTCGACGCGTTCCTCGAGCGCCGCAAGAAGCTTCTTTTCGGATTCGATCCTCGTCTCCTCTTCCAGAAGCACGTTTTTATTCTTCCGGACGTCCTCTTCGCCGGCTTCGATCTGATAGGAAAGCCCGTCGAGCTCCTTCGCGGCTTTTTTGTATTCTTCCGTGAGCGTATCGATCAGGCTGCGGCTTTCCTCGATCTTTTTCTCCAGTTCCTCCAGCTCGTTGGCGCGGGAGAGGATCCCGCCGGACCGCGCGAGGCTTCCGCCGGTGAGAGAACCGCCCTGGTTCACAAGCTGGCCGTCCAGCGTGACCACCCGGAAGCGATACCCCCGGCTCCTGGCCATCCTGACGGCGTCGTCGATATTGTCGGCCACCACCGTCCGCCCGAGCAGATTGGAAACGATGCTTTCATAGCGTTTTTCGGTCCTCAGAAGATCGGACGCGACCCCGATATACCCCGTCTCGCGCTCCAGACCGGTCTCGTTCAGCCGGTAAGGCCGGATGGCGGTCAGAGGCAGGAAGGTGGCGCGGCCGGCGTTTGCCGACTGCAGATACCGGATTGCCCGCTTCGCGCTTTCCTCATCGTCGGTGACGATGTTCTGCAGCGCGCCACCCAGCGCCGTTTCCAGCGCCACGGCGTACGTCTTTTCGGTATGGGAAAGCTCGGCCACGGTGCCGTGGATCCCGCCGACGGTGCCCCTCCGCTTTTCACGCATCAGGGCGCGCACGGCCTGATTGAAGCCCTCGTAATCTCTCTGCATGTCTGCCAGAAGATTCCGGCGGGACACGGCGGCGTTTCTTTCCTCCGCCGCGCGGTCAAGCTTCTCCTTCGAGGCGTCCGCTTTTTTCTTCCGGGATTCGTACCGGAGCCGGTATCCGGAGAGAAGATTGGTCAGCTCTTCCAGTTCTTCCTTTGCTCCGCGGATCTTTTCCTCGCTTTCGGCGGTTCTCGTTTTCTGCTCGTCCAGAGCCTCGGAGATCCTCGCCCTCTCCGTCCCGAGAGCCTCGCGCCTCTCCGCCGCAGCGCGCGCGTCGCGCTCCGCGGCCTCCGAGGCCGACCTGTGTACCGACGCGGCCAGTCTCTTCTCCACCGCATCGGCGCGCAGAGACGCCGTATGAGCGTCCTTGGCGTCGGACGCGGCCGCGATCCGGTCCAATTCCGCCCGCTTTTCGGCGGCTTTTCCGGTGAGCGTTTCTTTTTCTCCGGCTGCGGCGGCGATCTTCTCCTCCTGCTCGGCGATGGCTTTTTCGATCTCCGCTCTCCGGTCTCTGCCGGAAGCGAGCTCGCTTCGGACGCGCTCCACGTTTTCTTTGGTCAGACGGATGGCCGTTTCCAGGGACGAGAGCTCCCCGGCAAACTCCGCTCTTTCTGCCTCCAGCGTGCGGATCTCCGCCCGTTTCGCCTCTTCCTCCACCGAAAGGAGGCGCATCTCCTCCGCGATGCTTTCTGCGGCGGCATAGGCTTTGTCAGACGCGATGCGCGCCTCCTCCAGCTGGAAGGACGCGAGATTGTAGTCTTTTTCGTTTTTGGCGCTTTTTTCCCGGATCTCCCGCAGATCGTCGGCCCAGAGCCCGATCTCCAGCCCGCGCAGCTCGTCCCGGAGAAGAAGATAGCTTCTGGCCTTTTCGGCTTTTTTCTCCAGAGGCGCGTATCTCCCCTCCACCTCGGCGATGATATCGTTGATGCGGACGAGGTTTTCGTCGGTGGCCGAAAGCTTCTTTTCGGTCTCCTCCTTGCGGTATTTGTATTTGGAAATGCCGGCGGCTTCCTCAAACATGCCGCGCCGGTCGGCGCTCCGGACCGACAGGACTTCGTCGATCCTGCCCTGACCGATCATGGAATAGCCGTCCCTGCCGAGGCCGGTGTTCATCAGAAGCTCGTTCACGTCCTTGAGGCGGACGATTTTCCGGTTGATGAAATAATCGCTCTCTCCCGAACGGTAGTAACGGCGGGCGATGATGACCTCGTCGTAATCCACCGGGAGATAATGCTCGCTGTTGTCGATGGTCAGGGCGACCTCGGCATAGCCGGATCCTTTGCGGATCGGGGTCCCCGAAAAAATCACGTCTTCCATCCGGCTGCCGCGCAGGGTTTTGGTGGACTGCTCGCCAAGGACCCAGCGGATCGCGTCGGAAATGTTCGATTTCCCGCTGCCGTTGGGCCCGACGATGCTGGTGATCCCCTTGCCGAATTTGATTTCGGTCTTGTCCGGGAAGGATTTAAAGCCGCTGATCTCCAGTGATTTTAAGTACACGAATACACCTCATAAACGTCATTTTCCGCGGATCTGCGCTTCGCCGCGAAATCCGCGCGGATCCATGATCATTCCGCGCCGCTTTTCTCTTCTTTTTCCACGCCCATCAGGATCAGAGCTTCCCTGGCTGCGTTCTGCTCGGCTTCCTTCTTGCTCCTTCCGATCCCCTCCGAGAAGGGATTGGAATTGATGAAGAGCGTCACGTGAAAACGCTTGTCGTGATCCGGTCCCTCTTCGCCGTCCTGGGCATAGGAGATGGTCTCCTCCCGGCTTTTCTGGACGATTTCCTGCAGGGTGGTCTTGTAGTCCTTGAAAAGGACGCCGTTGCGGGCGGTTTCCACCATGCCGGGGATATAGGTCAGTACGAAGCTCCTTGCCGCGTCGATCCCGCCGTCGAGATACAGAGCCGCGATCAGGGCTTCGGTGGCGTCGGCCAGGATCGAAGGGCGGGATCTTCCGCCGCTGTGCTCTTCGCCCTTGCCGAGATAGAGATACTTGCCGAGACCGATCGCCGTTGCGATCTTGTAAAGCGCGCTTTCGCATACCACCTGCGCGCGGATCTTGGTGAGTTCTCCCTCGGGCTTGTCGTCTATCGTCCGGTACAGATACTCGGTCGTCACCATGCTCAGGACCGAATCGCCCAGGAATTCCAGCCGCTCGTTGGAAAGCAGGACGACTTTGTCGCTTCTGGCGAATTCCTCGTTGGCGTAAGAGCTGTGCGTCAAGGCGCGGCGCAGGATCGCCTCATTCCGGAATCTGTGACCGATCTTTTCTTCCAGTTCCCGCGTCATGCTTTCTCTTCCTTTCCCGCCGCAAGCTCCGAACGGATCGTGTCGATGAATCCGGATTCCACATATTCCATCGCCTGATGCACGGCGCTGCGGAAGGCGTAGGCGTTCGCCGATCCGTGCGCTTTGATGACGGCATGGTCGACCCCGATCAGAGGCGCGCCGCCGATCTCCTTGTAATCCAGGGACGCTCTGAGCCTTCCGATCTCTTTTTTCATCAGAAGTCCCATGATCTTCGTGCCCGCGTTGCGGTAAAACATATCCTTCATCAGGCCGGAGATGTAAAGGGCCATCCCTTCCATCCCCTTCACCAGGATATTCCCGGAAAACCCGTCGGCTACGATCACGTCGAATCCGCCGCCGGTCACCTCTCTCGCTTCGCAGTTGCCCGCAAAGAGGAGTTTGCCCTCCTCGTTCGCTTCCTTCAGGCGGGCGTAGGCCTCCCGCCGCAGCTCGTCGCCCTTCGTTTCTTCGGAGCCGTTGTTCAGGAGACCCACCTTCGGGTCCTTTTTCTTCATGACGCGGGAGGCGTAGAGGCTTCCCATCAGGGCGAACTGTTCCAGGTACTCGGCGCTGCAGTCGGCGGTGGCGCCGCAGTCAAGCAGCAGCGCTCCCCCGGTCTTCGTGGGGATCACCGAGGCGAGAGCGGCGCGTCTTACTCCGCGGATCCGCTTTGTGATCAGCTGCGCGCCGGTCAGAAGTGCGCCGGTGTTGCCCGAGCTCACCACGGCGTCGCCCTTTCCTTCTTTCAAAAGCTCCAGGGCGCGGCCCATGGAGGAATTCCGCTTGCTTTTCACCACGAGGAACGGATCCTCGTCGGTGTGCAGGACCACGTCGGTGTGCTCGACGGTATAAGCCGCCGGATCCTCCCCTTCTTCGCGGAGGATCGTTTCGATCCTGTCTTTCTCGCCGACAAAAAGCAATTCACAGCCGAACTCCTTTTTGGCGGCCAGAGCCCCTTTGACCTGCGCCCCGGGAGCGTTGTCTCCTCCCATGGCGTCCACGATAATGATCACGTCGTTTCTTCTCCCTTCCTCACGCCCTCGATCAGACGAAGGCTTCTTTCCGCGATTTTCAGATTGCGCAGCGCTTTGTTCGAGCGCTTGATCCCGTCTGCCCGCGCTTCCTCCCGCGTGTATTCCCGCATGATGCCGTAATTGACGTTCATCGGCTGGAAATGCGCGATGCGGGGATCGGATACATACCCGGCCAGGGCGCCGATCGCGGTGCGGTCGTCCAGGCGGAAGTCTTCTCCCGTGAGCTTTGATGCGAGTCTTCTCGCCGCGTAAAATCCGGATGCGGTGGATTCGATATATCCTTCCACCCCGGTGATCTGCCCCGCAAAATACAGGCCTTCGTCGTTTTTGACCATATAATCCCCGTCGAGGATCCGCGGAGAATCAAGAAACGTATTCCTGTGCATCACGCCGTACCGGACGAATTCCGCGTCATGAAGCGCGGGGATCATGGAAAAGACGCGCTTCTGTTCGCCGAATTTCAGGTGGGTCTGGAATCCCACCATATTGTATAAGCTTCCGGCGGCGTTGTCCATGCGAAGCTGGACCACCGCGTACGGCTCCGCGCCCGTGCGGGGATCGACGAGTCCCACCGGCTTCATCGGGCCGAAGCGCATGGTGTCCTCTCCCCGGCGCGCCATCACCTCAATGGGCATGCAGCCCTCGAAGACGTACCGGTCCTCGAAGCCGTGTACCTCGGCCTCCTCCGCCGCGGCCAGCGCTTCGCGGAAGGCGCGGTATTCTTTTTCGTCCAGAGGACAGTTGATATACCCGTCGCCGTGTCCGTAGCGGGAGGCGACGAAGCTTTTTTCGGGATCCACGCTCTCTCCGGTGACGATCGGCGCCACCGCGTCGAAGAAGTGGAGCCCTTCTCCGCCGAACCGCCGCGCGATATCCGCCGCGAGACTGTCGGACGCCAGCGGCCCCGCCGCCACGATCAGCGGGCGTTCCGCAGGAACGGCGGTCACCTCTTTCTCCAGGACCGTGATCCGCGGATGACTGCGGATCCTCTCCGTGATACGGGCCGCAAAGCCTTCCCGGTCCACGGCAAGTGCGCCGCCGGCCTCCACGCGCGTTTTGTCGGCGGCTTCCATGACGAGGCTTCCGAGCCGCCGCAGTTCTTCCTTCAGGAGTCCCGCGGCGTTTTCCAGCCTTCCGGAACGCAGCGAATTGGAGCAAACCAGTTCCCCGAAATACGGCGAGCGGTGCGCCGGAGTCATTTTCGCGGGCTTCATCTCGTAAAGCGTGACGGCTATGCCCTTTTCCGCAAGCTGCCAGGCGGCTTCCGAGCCGGCAAGACCGGCTCCGATCACCGACGCTTTTTTCTCCGTCACCGGGTTCTCTCCTTTCCGCAGAGGCGCCGCGTCTTACGGCTTCGCATCTTTCTTCGCTTTGTAGCCACCGGTCACCTTTTCATACCCGCAGGCCGGATCGGCGCAGTAGGTCTTTCGTTCGGCACGGGTGTTCTTCCGGAACAGGGTCTTGCCGCATTTCGGGCAAAGATCCTTCAGCGGCTGATCCCAGGTCATGAACGAACAGGCGGGGTAATTCGCGCAGCCGAAGTATTTGGCGCCGTTCCTGGATTTCTTTTCCAGGATCCTGCCTCCGCAGACGGGGCAGCTCCCCGGCGTCTCCACCACCAGAGGCTTGGTGTTTTTGCATTCCGGGTATCCGGGACAGGCGAGGAACTTTCCGAAGCGCCCGTTCTTGATCACCATAAAGCGGCCGCACTTGTCGCATTTGACGTCGGTGACCTCGTCGGCGGGGGCGCGTTTGACGCCCTCCAGGTTTTTGTCCGCCTTCAGAAGGTTTTCATGGAACCCGCCCCAGAACTGCCGGATGACGTCCTTCCACGGCTCCCTGCCTTCGCTGACCCGGTCCAGCTCGTCCTCCATATGGGCGGTGAATTCGGTGTCCACCACGTCCGGAAAATTCGCCTCCATCAACTCGGTGACGATGGTGCCGAGCTCGGTGGGCTTCAGGTTCCGTCCTTCCTTTTCCACATACTCGCGGTCCAGGATCGTGCCGATGGTGGGCGCGTAGGTGCTTGGGCGGCCGATGCCGTTTTCCTCCAAAGCACGGATCAAGGTCGCCTCGGTGTAGCGCGGCGGCGGCTGCGTGAATTTCTGTTCTTTCTCGAATTTGCGGTAAAGCAGGCTTTCGCCCTCCGCCAGGGCGGGCAGTTCGTTCCTGTCCTCGTCCTCCGCCGCGTCGTTCCTGTCGGTTTCCCGGGTGTCCTCGTAGAGGGCGGTAAAGCCGGCGAAGGTCTTGACGCTGCCGGCGGCGCGGAAAACGCAGCTTTTCTCCCCCGCTTTTTCCGAACGGATGCGCGCCTGGACCGTATCGTAGACGGCGTCGGCCATCTGGCTTGCGGTAAAGCGGTCCCAGATCAGCTTGTAGATCTTCTGCTGATCGGCGGAAAGATACGGGGCGGTCATATCCGGGGTGATCGCCGGATTGGCGGGGCGGATCGCCTCGTGCGCGTCCTGGGCGTTGCCGCGGGATTTATATACCCGGGGTGCGGACGGAAGATACCTTTCTCCGAAGGACTCCCCGATCAGGGCGCGGGCGGCGTCGACGCTTTCGCCGGAAAGCCTGAGCGAGTCGGTCCTCATATACGTGATCAGACCGGTCATGCCCCGTTCACCCAGGGAAACGCCTTCATAAAGATTCTGCGCCAGCATCATGGTGCGCCGGGAGGTGAAGCCGTATCGGCGGGACGCCTCCTGCTGCAGGGTGGAGGTGATGAAAGGCGGCGCGGGACGGCGGTGCTTTTCGGCCCTGCGGATCTCTTCCACCCGGTAATCGGCGCCGGTCGCGGCCCTCTCCACCGCCAGCGCCTCCTCTTCCGAGGCGACGGCGTTCTTTTCGTCCCCGCCCGCATAGGAGAGGAATTTTGCGCGCAGGGTCTTCTTTTCTCCGTTTTCCAGGATCGCCGAGATATTCCAGTATTCCTTCGGGACGAATGCGGCGATCTCCCGTTCGCGCATGACCACGATGCGCACCGCAACCGACTGTACTCTGCCGGCGCTGAGTCCCTTGCGCACGGTTTTCCAGAGCACCGGGCTCAGCTTATACCCCACGATCCTGTCAAGAACGCGCCGCGCCTGATAGGCGTCCACCAGGTCTCCGTCGATGGACCGGGGCGACGCGATCCCCTTTTTCACGGTTTTTTCGGTGATTTCGTTGAAGGTGACGCGCCGGACCTTTTCATCGGGAAGGTTCAGGGCGGTCTGAAGATGCCAGGATATCGCCTCTCCTTCCCGGTCCGGGTCGGTTGCGAGAAAGACCTGATCGGCGTCCTTTGCAAGTCCGGAAAGCTCCTGGATCAGATCCTTTTTTTCCCGCATGGGGAGATAGCGCGGTTCAAAGTCGTTTTCGATATCCACGCCGAGAACGCTTTTGGGCAGATCCATGACGTGTCCCATGGAGGCGGCGACTTTATAGCCGCGTCCCAGATACTTTTCGATTGTCTTCGCCTTGGAGGGCGATTCCACGATGACGAGTTTCTTCATGCCTCAGATGTGATTCCTTTCGCTCATTTGACGGGATAATAGCGTCCGCCGTCGTTCTTGATCCGGCCGAGAAGCTCCAGAAGAGTCAGCTCGGTCTGTACGTCGGCGGCGGGGATCCCGGTTCTGATCTGAATCTCCTCCGCCGAGAGTCCCCCGGTCCCGAGGGCGCGAAGGATCGTTCGTCCCCGACCTCTGTCCCCCTCCGGAGCGATCTCCGGCAGCGCCGAGACGGGTTCCGTGCTCTTTTCATGGAGCGATTTTTCCGCTTCTTCTTCGGGCATCGTTCTTTCATACTGCCATTCGTATTCGCAGAGGACGTCCCGGACGTTCAGGATCGCCTTGGCTTCGCCGTCGGCGAGAAGGCGGTTCGAGCCCTCGAAGGAGGGAACGTCGATGTTTCCCGGCACCGCGAAGACGTCTCTTCCCTGTTCAAGCGCGTCGCGCGCCGTGATCAGCGCGCCGCTCTTCTTCGGCGCTTCCACCACGACCACGCCGCGGGAAAGACCGCTGATGATCCGGTTGCGTTCGGGAAAATGGGAGGGATGACTGCTTTCGCCCGGCGCGTATTCCGAGAGGATCAGTCCCGTCTGCCGGAGCGCCTCGTAAACGTCCCGCGAGGACTGCGGATAGATCCTGTCGACGGCCGTGCCCAGAACGACGGCGTTTTCCGCCCCTGCCGCGACTGCGCCGCGGGATGCGGCCGAATCGATCCCGGAGGCCATGCCGGTGATCACGTACGCGCCCGCCGCGGCCAGCCGGTTCCCGAGATTTTCCGCC
>JAEEGL010928158.1_pt1 | contig 15872 bp, 15 predicted proteins | sample 9134231 | NCBI WGS metagenome assembly JAEEGL01 (sample SAMN16246548, study PRJNA631951) | gut metagenome | biome: gut microbiome; feature: rumen; material: fiber-attached | host: Bos | place: Iran: Karaj | collected 2018-10
ATTTAATTACGTCAGAAAAAGCATCATTCAAAATGATAGAAGATATTTTTTCAAAAGTCTTAAGAAGAACTGTTACTGTATCTACTGATGGAACTTATATTAATGTCAGTTTTGACGGAACTGGAATTAAACTCCGCCAATGGGATGCAGAAAAAGCATATGCAAATGGAAACGAAATTATTTTACAGTGGCCAAATCATTTATCACGTATGGAGCTTGTTTTTGCAACTGATATCACAAACTCCCAACCTATACTAAAATATGTGAATACAACAATTCAAAGTCCTGAAAAAACAGAAGAAGAAATTGATTTTCTGAGGAATGGCCTTCCTGAATTAACAGGTCTAGAAAAGGAACTTCAGGATAATTGTGACATTGTCAGATTAAAGCATTTAAAATATTATGCAGAATTAATTGAAGAGTACAAAGCAAAAACAGGACATTATCCTTTTCAAGAAAAATCTCAAATTCAAATTTATGCTTTTATTTATAACAAGCAGCAAAAAGAATATGCCACCGATACAAATCCAAATAAACATAAATTGATATCTCCAAAAGATTTTTTTACTGAACTTGAAAAAGGCTTGGGTAGAAAAATTGACCAAATGTATGATCCTCAATATGCACCAACTTGTCGTCCGATTTTTTATATGTATATGATTCAAGGTGATACTTATTATTTTGCCGTACACCTTTCAAAATACTACCCATTTTCAAAAAGAGTAGATAAAAATTATTATAAAGTAGAAGTTTCTAATAAAAGTGATCCTTCGTATAAATTTTATACAATAAAAGAGTTATCAGAAAATACAAAATATATTGAAGCAGTTTCTATTTCTCTTAACAAAGAAGGATATTTTCTTGAAAGAGAATCAAAACATAAGAATGAATATTAATCACATAACAAAAGTTCGTAGCCGACAGCGGGCTATTCGCAACGAAGCTTCCAGCGAGTCCGCTGCAGTACAACCAGTTTCTATGTGGACGCCCACACTGGGACGCTTTTAGTGAGGAAAAATGAAAAGGAAGGAATTATTAGTTAGTTTTGCAATATGTTTAATTGTCTGTATCTTTACTGCTTGTTCAACAAACAAAAAAACGATAGATATTTGTGGGAAGACATATGTTTATGACAAAGAAGGTTTTGGAAGTGATTTTATAATATCTTTTTATGAAAACAATAAATTTTATTATTGCGAAGGAATGTTAAGTAGTTATATGGCCTATGGAACTTGGGAAATAAAAAACAACGTCATAACTTTGCAAGATGAAGATCCGCATTTTTATAACAGCTTTATTCTCAAAGAAAATAAGCTTATATGGCAGGAAAAAACTTCAAGTAACTTTCTATATTTAAAAATTTCTGATGGCGATACTTTTTCTGAAGCAGATGAAAATTATATAAGTACAAAAAAAGGGTTAATACTTGATGAAGATGAAGTTAAAAACATTTACAAGATTTATAAATAATTTAATAAAAAAATAACTAAACATCTTGTCTTTTTTTTAATGTACGCTATAATGTACATAAGTGGAGGCTAATATGAATGCAATAACAGCTACTAAAGCAAGAGCAAACCTCTTTAAGATTATGGCATTTGTTAATGACAATTCTCAGCCTTTAACCCTCACAAATTCAAAAGGAAAAAATGCTGTCCTTATCGGGGAGGATGACTGGAATGCCATTCAGGAAACAATGTATTTAAATTCAGTCCCTGGAATGACAGAATCTTTAATAAAAGGAAAAAATACTCCTTTAGAAGATTGTCTTACCGAAGATGAAGTTGAGTGGTAGCAATGTATTTAATAAAATACGACAAGCAAGCTGTCAAAGACATAAAAAATCTCAAATCAGCAAAACTTGATGGGAAAGCAAAGTCTTTAATTGAAATCCTGCGAAAAAATCCACTTGAACCACCTTATGAAGAACTTGTAGGAAATTTAGCTGGACTGTATTCAAGGCGAATTAACATCCAGCACAGATTAGTATATGAAATCTTTGATGAAGAAATTACCATTGGTGATGAAAAATACGAAGGAACAGTAAAAATAATTCGTATGTGGACGCATTACGCAAATGTGAGATAGAATTCACATAACAAAGGTTCGTAACCGATAGTGGAGCTATTCGCAACGAAGTTTCCAGCGAGCCCGATGCGGTACAACCAGTTGATATACGGACGGCTCACTGGACCGCTCTAGTGGAGAAAGAATTGAAATATTATAGAATACATACAAAAGATATAGCTTATATTACACAACAGCCAAGAGGAATTTTTATAGCCATCTGGAAACTTGTTGAATCAAAAACGATGAATGAAAACGAAATAAAGGAATATTGGAAAAACCGCGAGTATTTTGAAAAAGTTTTGCCTGTTCCCCCATTTTATGAAAACGGCAATCCAGAGAAAGCCGTAACATGGTTTAAAGACACCCTGGAAGGAAATGATATTTACAAACAGATGTCTTTTTACAGAGATATGGCAAAAAAATATAATCTTGAGCTGTATATGTCAGAATGTGATTTTGTTCCAGGAGAAATAATTTACGAAGATAGTTTTCAAATTGCAGTAAAAAATTGTGTCAGAGATGGTGTAAAAACCCATAAAATACATTGACACATTGGAGAAAAAATGAAATCGAAAATCAAGACCATTTTGCTGACATTATTGATTTTTTCTTTTGCAGAATTTGCAGTTTATATCGGCTATGCACTGTGGAATATGGCAGATGGCTTGGGCGGTAATAGGAATCTTACCGAACAGGAATTTTCAGATATATCAAACACATTAAATAATTATTTTAATACCCAAGAAAATACCCCGGAAAGATGGGAAATTGCATTTTCATATTTTGCAAAAGAAATTTTGAATGATCCTGTTCCTAACCAGTATATTGTTACTGTAATTTGCACTTATAAAAATGAAAATAAAAATGAAAAGAAAAAATATAGATTTGAGATGTTGAAAGGATGGAAAGACTATTATATTGATTGGGTTGAGCAATGTTATATGCCATCTGAACAGATAAATAAATATTGGTTGCAAGAGGATATTGAAAATTTTGAAGAAGTTTTAAACTTTATAGATAAAAATAAATATTCCAATTCAAGTATTTTAAAATTAATGAATAGAGAACTTGTCAAAGAAAAACTCGGATTCAATTTATTAAAATCAAAATCAGCAATTCGCGGTGGATATTTATCAATTTACGTTTCCTATATAAGCTATAAAAATTCGCCTTGTGAATTAAGAATTTTATTTTATGCCGATGATTTTTCTGAAGTCGAAAAAGAGCTTCCTCCAGAACAAATCAAGAAAATAAAAGAAAAATTTATCTTGGACGGTGATTGCTATGTTTTTTCTATGAAAAATGATGAGAATTATCAAAAATATTATAAATACAAACAAAAGCAAATCGGAGAGGATATAAAGTTAAATTTGCCTTCGCAATATCAAGAGTATTATGATTCTTTGACTTCGCCATTTAATGAAATTCCTTATGGATATATTATTGGATACGCACCTGAAGTGCCGCATGGTAGAATCGCCATGGAAAAATTATTGGAACTAAAAAATAAAGATATATTTATAAATATAATAAAATCTGATAATCCGACTGGCCGTATGTATGGAATGGAAGGTTTGTTACGCCTTGATAATTCAAGTAAAAATATGGATATCGTAAATGAAGTTTTCGAAAAACTTATAAAAGATAAAATAAGCTATGAAGCTCAGTCTGGGTGCATATTTACCCACGAGTTTTATAAAAAAATCACTCCAGAAAATATGAATAATTATATTGAAGATTTTTCATTTGAAATGAATTGAAAACTTTGGAAAATAAAGATAACATAAAAAAGGTTCGTAGCCGACAGGCCACAAGCTACTTTTTTAGGGAGGAAAAAATGAAAAGATTTATTATATTTCTTTTAGTTTTTTTAATGGCAGGAGCTGCTTTTTGTGGCGACAGGAGTTTGCTAAAATTCCGATTTGTAAATGAAATCACAAAATCAGACGAACCAATCCCAGAAAACTGCGAAATAATTTCAGTCTATAATGATCTTGATAAAATTGATTATGTCGTAGAAAAAGAAATTGTTTTTGACGGAAGCCACATTAAGCAGATAGAATTAAAACGGGACCAATTTGCTTCAGAAATATATGAAATAGTCCTCACTCTTGACGTAGAAGGTGCAAAAATATTTTCTGACTTAACCGCAAACAATATTGGAAAATCTCTTCTTGCACAGATTGACAATTCATATCTTTTTAACGCAGTAATCAGACAGGCAATAACTTCAAACTCTGTGTCAGTTTCAGGATTTAATAATATTACGACTTTAATAAAGCTAAAAGAAAATTTTGACTGTATCGATAATACAAATATAAATTATGATGGATTTAAATTTAAAAAATCAACTTTTACATCTGACGGTACTCAAACGGTAGATAAAAAAGATCCAATCCAAGTTATTGAAGCATTTCTATATTATTACAGGCAAAATAATCCCAAGTGGAAAAATTATGCTTATCCGAATCTTAGCTCAAAAGAAAACAGATTCATTAAAAATCTGGAAAATCTTAGAAACAATAGTTTTGCATCCATGGATCAATATGACATTTATGTTGAAGAAATGTCAGAACCATTAAACGTACCGCCTTCATTCTTTTTCCGCAACAACGATTATATTAATGTCTATATTCCATTCAAGCTTGAAAATCAGGAAAACACATTTATCCGAAACATCAACCTTGTAATAAACAAAGATGGTGAATATTTTGTCAAAAATTTTTAATCTGAACGGATGCGATATTGCCTAATCTACAAGCGGATAATGTTATGCCACAGTGCAAACATCCGGGCCTCCAAATGCAGTCGAGCTTTTGACATACGTCAGATTTTTTTTGTATAATCATAATGTTATGAACGAAAAAGAACGTGAAAAAATAATAGTCCGCACCAGCGTAATCGGAATACTCACAAACGTAATGCTGGTTGCTTTCAAGATGGTTGTAGGAATAATCTCCAATTCGATTGCCATCATTCTTGATGCGGTCAACAATCTTTCGGACGCACTTTCATCAGTAATAACAATAGTCGGAGCAAAGCTGGCCGGAAAATCTCCAGACAAAAAACATCCGCTCGGCTATGGAAGAATCGAATATCTTTCTTCAATGATTGTGGCGGCTCTCGTTCTGTATGCCGGTATAACGTCCCTTGTGGAATCAATAAAGAAAATCATCCATCCTGAGAAGGCTGAATATTCAATCGTAATGATCGTGATAATTGCGGTTGCGGTAATCGTAAAACTGATTCTCGGTCTCTTCGTAAAAAAGCGTGGGCGCAAAGTAAATTCAGGTGCACTGGTCGCATCCGGCTCTGACGCACTTTTTGATGCAATCATCTCAGCTTCCGTTTTGGCATCGGCACTGGTTTACATGATTTTCCACATATCGCTTGAGGCATTTGTTGGCATGGTGATAGCGGCATTCATCATAAAGGCCGGAATGGGAATGTTGATTGAAACTCTGGACGACATTTTGGGAAAGCGTGCTGATAAGGAATTGGTTTTAAAAGTCAAAAAGCTTATAAGCGAAGAAGAATCTGTCCGCGGTGCATACGATTTGATAATCAACAATTACGGGCCGAACAAAAACATTGCCTCTGTGCACATTGAGCTTCCAGACACTATGACGGTGGAAGAAGTCGATAATCTGACGCGCAGGCTTGAAGAAAAAGTGTACAAAGAAACTTCGGTAATCCTCACGGGTGTCGGCGTGTATTCATACAACACAAAAAATGATTCGGCAACTGAAATCAGAAACAACGTGCAAAAAATAATAACGGCGCATGATTATGTACTTCAGATGCACGGATTTTATCTGGACATGCAGAACAAAAAAATGCGCTTTGACGCCGTGCTGACTTTTGCAGTCTCTTTCAGGGAAGCTGTGGAAACAATGACGAAAGAAGTAAAAGAAGCGTATCCCGACTATGAGATAACCATCACTTCCGATGCCGACATTTCTGATTTGTAGAAGCTCACTCGTTTTTCATTGATGCATATTCCATTACGTTTTTCATTTTTTCTTCAAACACTTCGGCCGGTACCAATGCGATTCCGTCGTTTTCATCCGTAAGAACTATGAGCCTTTGTCCGCCGGAAAGCTTGAACATTTCACGCACTGCTTTCGGAATAATCAGCTGACCCCGTTCATTTATCGTTACGGAACCCCAGATGTTTTTTCCCTTTGGCGGAGGTAGGATTGTTTTTTCTCCGTCAATTGTCGTCGTTTCAATCAGACTGTCGATTGTCGTTCCATAAATGTCAGCAAGCTTTTTGCATTTTTCGATGTCGGGAACCGTTGCGCCTGTCTCCCATTTTGCATAAGCCTGCCGTGAGATGCCGATTTTTTCTGCAATCTCTTCTTGCGAAAATCCGTTTACGTTCCTAAGTAGGATGAGATTATCTTTCAGCATGTTTTTCTCCTATTGATTTGAGGGCAGCATTGAGTTTACCGCCTCAATGTAAATGTCCTTGTGCACATCATGTATGGAGTGATCGCTTGTCGTAGTTTCAATCAACCTGCAGTTTTCTATGCAAGATACCGCACGTTCAGCCTGTTCTTTTGAAGACGCGCAAAGATAAACGCCGTCATCCGAAATGCTTTCCTTCGCATGCAAAAATACGCACGGCACTTTGATGTCCGAAAGAATCTGCGTGTGCGAAAATCCGTTGTTCCATGTAAGGTCATAGAATTTTTCGCCGTATTCCAAATCATATTGCATCTGGTACTGCAATGTTCCCCATGCTGATGAAGGAATGAATCCAATCTTCACAGGCTCGCCCGGATGTTTGTCATGATACTTCTGTGCATAATCAGCGATTTTAGAAATGGAATCTTTCATAAAAAGCTTGCCCCAATAGCAGTGCCTCAGATAATAGCTTTCCCAACATTCCGATTTGTCGGTCTGATTATATTCATGGATTGTTTTGAATGAGTCATGGTAGGCAAAAAAGTTTTCCCAATTGTCGCCCTCTGTATTGAAAATCGGAGGATCTTCAAGGATTGCACCGGACACATTTTTTCCGCCGTAAGCCGCAATATAGGCCGCAGTGATTGCACCGTTTGAATGGCCGGCGACAACAGTTTTTTCTCCGATCACATTGTCAATAAACCACGCAAGGTCATCTCCGTTTACGTTCAGATAATAGAGGCTCGGATCGTGCGTAGATTCTCCATGGCCATAAACATCGACCGCATATATGTGCCAGTTTTTGCAAAGCTCCTGCATTACAAGCGCATAACTTTCCCAGATTCCTCCCTGTCCATGAATCAAAAGGAGAGCGGGCCTGTCATTTTTCACTTCACCGTAATTGATTGTACGTCCGTTCGGAAGCACAGTCTGTTTTTCTTCCGCCCCGATTTTTTTCAAAGCATTTTCGTACCTGCCAAACCAATGGACGTTCCTGTACCAGAAAATTCCGAAAAAAACAAGGACCGCCAAAACTAAAACCAGCAGAACAATTCCAATAATCTTCAAAACCTTTTTCATAACATCTCCTCCTGACAAGATTTACATTCAGCTCATTCCGAAAATACGCTGATTTCCTATTTTTACGATAATTGTAATGCCCGGTTGCATTGCCGTCTACCAATCAAACTTGTCAGAAAAAAAAGTTTTTTGTTATGTCTAGTTGCGCAGGAATTTTCATTCCCCGTTGCCGTTGACCGTGCCGGAATAGGATGCTGAATCACTCAGATTGAATATTTTGTCCGCGCCATAGTTCAGTTCGCTCAAAGTCATCCTGCCGCGTGGATAACATTTGTTTCCGGTCGGCTTAAGAACTTCCCATTGCATTGCCCAAGTGAAAGGCCCCCAAGCATAATAATCGATATTGTAAAAATCATCGTACCAATCTGTGCGTCCGTAATCGAATGCGGTTCCCAATCTTCTGTAGCCTGCAAACCTGTGTGCCATGAGCGCAAAATCCTGACGGCTTATCAATTCATCTGCCATGAAAGTGTCGGAAGAGATGTTCGGAAATCCAAAACAGATGTTGTTTTTTTCTCCCCATTTGATTGCGTCTGCGTATGGGGATGAGGAAATGTCCGTAAATCTTGAAGCACCGCTTACCGACGGACGACCGGCTTTTTCATAAAGTTTTTGGATGGCCTGTCCTCTTGTCGCAAACTGAGCGGAACTTGAATGACCGTCATCGGAATCAATTATACTGTCGGGAACATCATTTGTGCCTGCCGGACTGATGATGACATTCGCACCGTTATCCAAGGCAAGCTCATGTTTCAGATTGTCAAAAGGCTCACCGCTTCCGCCGTAATTGATGGTCCGTGAATAGACAGCTCCATTCTGCGGTTCCTCTTTATGGACACCATTGTTAAAAGTTTTTATAAGGCGGCTGTTGTTTTTGATGTCGATTGCCGGAACCCTGAGCCCGAAAGCATACAGATGATAAAGCCTCGGATTATGGGAAATGTCAAGTGACGAAAGTCCCGTGTCGCATTGAAGGTCAAGATATGCGAGCTTGGGATTTTCCGAAACATCCAGATGTGTAAGATTTCCGTTGTAGCTGCAAACAAGCCTCGTAAGTTCCGGCTGGTTTGACATGTCGAGTCTTGTAACGTTGTTTTTTGCGCAATTGTAATACTGAAGTCCAGTCAGCATACTGATGTCCACGTCGCCAAGATTTTCGTTGTACCAGATGTCGAGCCTTTTTAGATTGGTGTTGTTTGAAAAATTCATGGAGCTAATATTGTTTTTAAAAGCAGCAAGCTCACAAAGCAGAGGATTGTTGGACAAGTCCAAAGAAGTAAGGCCGCACTCACTGCAGAACAAATTTTCAAGCTTGGGATTTCCTCTTAGGTCAAGATTTTTCAGATTCGGATTTGCATTGCACTCAAGATATGCAAGTTCAGGATTGTTCGTAATATTCAGCGACGTGAGTTTGCAGTTGAAACAATACACCCATTCAAGTTCAGGACATGCGGAAAAATCAAGGGACTTAAAATCATTATGGGAACACCAGATTCCCTTTAGATGAGGATTACCGGAAAGATTCCAGCTGGATATGTGATTGTTAAGGCACCAAAGCCCCTGAAGTTCAGGAAAATATTCAATTCCTTTTACAGAACTGAGGTTCATGTTTTCACAATGAATGTTTCTTATATAGTAGATTTCGTCCTCGGTTAAAAGTCCGTTTCTGTCTTTATCAAAAGCCTCCGTAATGTATTGCCTGAAAGTGCTGTCTGGAAAAACGGCGGAAGTTATGGGCACCGTACCGTCCGGATAAATGGTATTGAAAGCGGAACACGATGCAATCACCAGCGAAGCTAAAAATACGCATACAAAACATTTAAAACTTTTCATCGCTCAAATCTCCCTTTTTGTAGGATTCTACATTTTTTGCAACTTTTCAACCCCGGAGCAATATTATGATGCAAAATATTTTTCTGATATTGAAGTTTGTAAAATTGGATGACATTTTCTTCCTCCATGACAAATCGCGTAATATCAGTTATAGTAGACCTTGTGGAGGATTGGATGATTTATACTCTTACGGTAAATCCGTCGATTGATTATATTGTTTCGGTTCAGAATTTTTCTACGGGGAAGGTCAACCGTTCGGCATCGGAAAATGTTTTGGCGGGCGGGAAAGGAATAAATGTTTCGACCGTTCTGAATAATCTTGGCGTGGAAAATGTTGCGCTTGGTTTTGTCGCGGGATTCACCGGTGAAAAAATCGAAAGCCTTTTGAATGAAAAAGCTGTGCGCACTGATTTTATCCATCTTGAAAACGGGATGTCCCGAATCAACGTGAAATTGCAATCAGATGTGGAAACCGAAATCAATGCCAGGGGACCGGCGGTTGAAAAAAAATCTGTTGAAAATCTTTTTGAAAAATTTAACCGACTTTCCGACGGTGACTTTCTTGTTCTGGCCGGAAACATTCCTTCAAGTCTGCCTCACTTTTTTTATGCGGAAATCATGGAAAAACTTTCGTCCAAAAAAATCAATTTTGTTGTGGATGCGACCGGAAAACTTTTGACTGAAACGCTCAAATGGAAACCGTTTTTAATCAAGCCGAACAATTATGAGCTGTCAGAAATCTTCGATGCAAAAATCACCGACAGAAAATCTGTTGTTCCATATGCAAAAAAATTGCAGGAAATGGGAGCGCAGAATGTGTTGGTTTCGCTTGCGGAAAAAGGAGCCGTCCTTTGTTCTTCCGACGGACAGGTTTTTGAAAGCGATGCGCCAAAAGGTGTCGCAGTGAATTCTGTCGGCGCAGGTGATTCAATGGTCGCAGGTTTTTTGGCAGATTGGATTGAAAATAAAAATTTTGAAAGCGCATTGAAAAACGGAGTCCTTTCTGGAAGTGCCAGCACATTTTCAGGGGAGCTTGCAACGAAAGATTCAATCAACAAAATTTTATCCGTATGGAAATAGCGAGGAAAGGTTATGAAATCACAGCTTACGACGCTCTGTTATATAGAAGAAAATGAAAAATATTTGATGCTTCACAGAACAAAAAAAGACAACGACGAAAACCATGACAAATGGATCGGCGTGGGCGGTCATTTTGAAAAAGGTGAAAGCCCGGAAGAGTGCCTTGTCCGCGAAGTGAAAGAAGAAACGGGTCTTACTCTTCACAGTTTTGATTTCCGAGGAATCGTGACTTTTGTTTCCGATGAAAATCCTGCCGAATACATGTGCCTTTTTACAAGCAAGGATTTTTCCGGTGAAATGATACAATGTAACGAAGGTCAGCTCGAATGGGTTGATAAAAGCGAGGTGACAAATCTGAACCTCTGGGAAGGCGACAGATTATTTCTTGAACTTTTGACCAGAGACGTTCCGTTTTTTTCGATGAAACTCGTTTACAAAAACGGCCGTCTGGTTGAAAAAATGCTTGATGGAAAAATGATGTCTTGAAATTGCGGCTATGTTTGGCAAACATCCTTTGTTACAAAATGCAAGTTTTTATGTTTAAATAGAAAACCATAGGGAGGAAATATGAAATTTTTCAAGCGGATTTTGTTTTTGGTTGCGGCCTGTTTTTCGCTGGGTTTTGCAGCCGCCGAAACTACGGTTTATGATTCAAGCGTTTATCTGGAGTGGTATCCGACGGTAACGGTTGACGCTTCTAAGTTTTCAAGTTTTAAATCCGGTGACAAAATTATTTTCTCTTATGAAAATATTTCGGCAAGCTATCATCAGATAAAAATTTATTCGGGCGACTGGTTCGGTCTTTACAACGGAAACTTGACTGGTGCAAAAAATCAAGGCGGCTCTTTTATTCCTGATTCCGATTCCGGGACCATCATTTATACCGTGACTAAAGATGAAGCGAAATCAGTAAAAAAATCCGGGCTGCGTTTTCATGGCTACGGAATGAAAATAAATCGGATAGGAATAAGCTCTGGCTCGGAAAAATCAACGGAATCAAAATCAACAAAGACTGATGGAAAAACTTCCGTGCTTTTTGATTCTGCGGTGGATTTGGACTGGACTACAAACATCACGATTCCGGCTGAAAAATTTTCTTCATTTTCAAAAGGAAATAAAATCCAGTTCACATATTCAAATAATTCAAAGAGCTATCACAACATAAAAATCTACTCTGGAACATGGTCCGGATTCAGTGCTGGAATTTTGGAAGGAGCCGCAAACAACTCGGGAGTTTTTGTCCCTGACGGAAACAGCGGAACGATTTTGTATTCTCCGTCGGCATCTGAATTGAGCGAACTAAAATCAAAGGGGCTTATAATCCACGGATTCGGCGTGACGTTGAAAAATGTCTCAATCGTTGGAAGCGGAACGAAAGCTGATACAAAATCTACCGGAACAAAGACCGACGTAAAATCACCAGAAGAAAAATCCGGGACAAGCGTAAGTTCAAATCCAAAGCCAGCGTCGGTGACCGGTACTCCATTTGCAAATCACGGTGCGCTTCATGTGAACGGTGCATATCTTTATGACAAGAACAACAAAAAATATCAGCTCTATGGAATGAGCACTCACGGAATCAATTTCGGAAATGATTTCAGTCGCTATGTGAACAAAAATGCTTTCCAGACTCTGCGTGATGATTGGAACACAAATTGCGTGCGCCTTGTACTGTATCCGCGTGATTACAACGGTTATTGCAACGGCGGAAACAAGTCCGAGCTGAAAAAGATTGTGTGCAATGGAATTGATTGGGCGACAGAACTTGGCATGTACGTGATTGTCGATTGGCACGTGCATCAGTACCGACCGTCCGAAACTCAGAGCGAGGCGATTTCATTTTTGGATGAGATTTCAAAAAAATATTCCAAGTATGAAAATGTGCTTTACGAAATCTGCAACGAACCGACGAACTCTCCATGGAACACGGAAATAAAACCCTACGCCGAAAAAGTGATTCCGGTAATCAGAAAAAATGCGCCGAACGCTGTTGTGCTTGTTGGTACAAACACTTGGTCGCAAGATATTGAGGAGCCGCTTGCAAATCCGCTTTCGTTCAAAAACGTGATGTATGTTTTCCATTTTTACGCAAACACGCACAAAGATTCATACCGCACGAGGGTTGAAAACGCAATCAAAAAAGGACTCCCGATTTTTATAAGCGAATTCGGAACATGCGATGCAAGCGGTAACGGCGGGTTCAACTCGGCTGAATCAAAAAAATGGTTCGACCTTTGCAAAAAATACAGCATCAGCCACATGAACTGGTCCCTTAGCAACAAGGCGGAAACTGCAAGTGCGATTTCATCATCATGCTCAAAAACCGGCGGTTGGATTTATTCAGATTTAACGCAATCCGGCAAGCTGATTTACGACCATTTCAGGAGCTTGAGCCGGTAATCAGGGGTTCTGGTTTCTGGTTTGCCAAAGAGCGATTTTTTATAGTTTAAAGAGATTTTTTTGTTTTTTTGTGATATAATAAACCTGTTCGATAATTCAGTTGCCAAATGGGTTTATTATATTCTGGAAGGTGCTATGAAAAAGAAGATTCGTCGCAAAAGTTCTATCTGGCTTTTTATCATCAGGAATAAATTTGTTTCTACGGCGCTCATTATATCTGCCATCAGTTTTCTTTTTATACACTCAATGGTCATATATATTTATTTTCAGAATAAGGCGTATGTTACGTTCTCCAGAACCAGTGATTCTGTAAGCGGAAATAAAAATCTGGATGTTACCATGGAAATCCCCCTGAAGAATGAAACCGAAAAAAATTGCTGGCAGGAATCGGACGGATCATGGGGGAGCCAATATGACATTACCATCACGAACAATTCCAGATATGATTTTTTAGATTGGACTCTCATAATGACCATACCGGAAGAGGGAAGAATAGATTCAAGCTGGAATGCTGATTATGCCCAAACGCCGGGACAGCTTTCGATAACGGGAATTGACAAGGCTTTTTCAAAAAACATCCACGGTAACAACAGCATAAAAATCGGTTACGTTCTTTATTCGAAGAAACTTATGACCGACTGTAATTTTTATCTTACGGGAAGATTCAAGCGGGATCCTATTAAAGAGATTCCTTTTATTATTGCTCTGTTTGCTTTCGGCATTTCTGTAATCGTAATTTTGGTTTCGCTCTTCTTTTACAGAATGATGCGGCAGCAGGCAAAAGTTGATGATGAAAAAATCGAGAGTCTTCTTAAACTGTGTGCAAGTTTTATCGATACCCGTGATGAATACACAAAAATGCACTCAACCCATGTGGCCGAGTATTCAAAAATGATTGCCGCTGAAATGGGTTTTGACGAAGACTTCCAGAAAAACATCTATTATATGGGAATGATGCATGATGTGGGAAAGGTTCTTATCCCCAAGGAAATCCTCTGTAAGACAGCCAAACTTAATGATGATGAATGGTGCGAAATGAAAAAGCATACGACATACGGCGGTGAAATCCTTGAAAGCTTTAAGTTCGTAAAGGGAATCCGAGAAGCGGCTCTCTATCACCACGAACGTTATGACGGAAAAGGATATCCTGAAGGACTCTCCGGTGAAGCGATACCAATTCAGGCGCGTATCATTGCAGTTGCCGACTCTTATGATGCCATGCACACAAACCGCTCTTACCGCCGCCATCTTTCCGACGAAGCCATTATCTCGGAGCTTGAAAAAAACAAAAGCCTACAGTTCGACCCAGATGCCGCCGATGCACTCCTTCGGATTTTAAAAAGCGGGAAAAGTCTTGGCGAATAGTATGACGGACACGCATAAAAAACTGAACGCAAATCACATAAAATTGATTGCAATAATTGCAATGACGCTTGACCACTTGACTTGGGTTTTGTTTCCGGGGCTTCAAGCGGTCTGGTATGTTTTTGCACTGCATGTGATTGGAAGGTTGACCGCGCCGATTATGTGGTTTTTTATTGCCGAGGGATGCCACTACACGCATGACATAAAAAAATATGCAGCGAGACTTTTTGTGTTTGCGCTGGTTTCGCATTTTGCATACAACTTTGCATTCGGGATTCCGTTTGTTCCGTTCAAGACTGGGGCTTTCAATCAGACCAGCGTAATGTGGTCGCTTGCCTGGGCGGTGGTTTTGATCGCTCTTTGCCGTAATGAAAAAATGCCGCTCTGGGCGAAAATCATTTTGATTGCGGTGGTCTGCCTTATAACATTTCCGTCCGACTGGTCGTGCATTGCGTGCATGTGTCCGTTTTTTCTGTATGCACATCGAGAAAGTTTCAAAAAGCAGGCCGTTGACATTGTGTTCTGGACTTTTGTGTATGCGTCGGTCTATTTTATTTTCATCGACAGACTTTACGGCGCATTGCAAATCTTCACGTTTCTGTCGATTTTTGTCCTCTCAAATTACAATGGTGAGCGCGGGAAGTGGAAAGGCATGAAATGGTTTTTCTATATTTATTATCCCGCGCATCTTGAGGTGGTCGGCATATTGCGGATTGCATTGAACGGAAATGTGCGCTTGATTTTCTAATCCAATCACTTACATGCTGCACATGATTTTATACAGCTCAGGATTCAAGGATGTTGCAAGTATCATGGCGACACTCGCAATTTCGATGACCGCATGTGCAATCATAATCGGAAGCGGATTTCTTTTTTTGTAATAGTGCCAGCAGAAAATTATTGTGAGCGGTAAAAAAGATAAAAACCTGTAGATTATAAATCTTGCGTCCAGAAGGGTCGGAATAAAACTGTGCTGAACGGCATAGAAAAATGCTGGGACAAAAATTGCTGCGAATTTATTTTTGAATTGATTTACACCGCAGCCCAAATAAAGACCGTCTTCCGCAAATGGAACCGTCAGCGGGAGGAGAATAAAATTCAAAACTGCAAGTACCGGATGGATAGGTGCTATCATCATTGGTGGAGAATAAGGGATAATGCCATAGCAAATGAATCCCGCAAGATACATCCCACCGGTTCCGATTACAAGTGTCAGAAATATCATTAGCAGAATCTGAGGGATTTTTGTTTTTCCTTTTTGATAGTTAATCAGCTCGCGGTAAGACAGCCCCGATTTTTTTGCGGCGAAAAAAATGACAAGGACGCAAATCACATTGACCGCAGTTGCGACCGGCGACCACCAATTGCTTATGTCCGCCAGATTTTGTTTTGTTATGCACACACCAATTGTAAAAATCAAAACAAACATGATGCAGCGAATCGGAAGTAAAAATTTTAATTTGTTTTTATTCATAACCCTACCCATTTTTTTTTCAAACATCCGCCTCGTATTTTTTTGACTGCACGTTTTCGTTGTTCGGAAGATTCGGTTCAGGCTTTTTGTTTTTAAGATATGCATCAAAAAATTCCAGATGGCAGCTGCATGTAATTTCATGTGCAATGTCCGGAGAAAG
>JAEEGL012432577.1_pt1 | contig 15872 bp, 13 predicted proteins | sample 9134231 | NCBI WGS metagenome assembly JAEEGL01 (sample SAMN16246548, study PRJNA631951) | gut metagenome | biome: gut microbiome; feature: rumen; material: fiber-attached | host: Bos | place: Iran: Karaj | collected 2018-10
AAAGATATTTATTCTTAGCTAGTTTAGTGTATGCTGGATATGTATTTATTAATGCTTGGCAAGTATTTGAATTAGATTTAGCGGATAACAAAGTTAAGACAGAAGGATAAGTAAAAGAATTTAAAAAGATATCTGCATAGATATCTTTTTAGTGGTATAATATAAAACGTTATTTGTGGGGGTATTTATATGGCGTCTAAATCTTTGAAAAACTATATAGATAATAATATTCAAGATTGTAATAATGATTTAGAAGTAGCTTATACTATTTATATATTATTAGGTAAAGTACTTTACTATAGTCCATTATATGCTAGATACAAGATGAATAGTTTAGTACCAAATGTAGATAGTATCAGTATTTATAATCCATATGTTAATTGTACTACTTGGAGTGAATTGTATAATGAATTATTATTAGACTATGGAATTGATTCTAAAATTATGGGCGATAAACATAAATGTGTAGAATTTAAAGTAGGGGATATGATAGTTAGAGGAGACGCTACTATATATTTACCAAATGGATTATTTGATATTTCATCTGATTTGACTAATATAAAATGTGGTTTAGATATTCTATATTTTAGATTAATTGATAATAGATATAGAAAAGAGTTTAATAAATCTATAGATACTGTTAATAGAAGATTTAAAATTACTAGAGGTAATGATTCTATAATAAATGAAGATTTAGAAGATATGAAATATACTACTAGTATTGATAATAGAATAAAGTATGGAATAGATTTTTATAATAAGTTTTATAGTTTATGTGATGGAGAAGTAGAAAGAAGACAATTATTTGAAAGATATTATCCATTACTATTTGAAGATATTGAAAATGATGTAGTAGATTTTTATGATAGTGAAATAATGAGTAAACATTTATTGGTATTTGAAGATAAATATTATTTAGAAGGTAAAAATGGTTTTATTGAGATGAGTTATGAAGAAATAATGGATTTAATTAATACCAATAAAATTCATTTAAAATATGAGAGAAGTATAAGTAAAGTATATAAGAAAAGCTAACTTGACTTTTATTAAAAAAAGTATATAATTTTATACATAAGTGCGATGATGAGGTGGAATCTCGGAGCAGTATAGTTAAGAGTGATTCTTCTAGAATAAGTAAGGTGGAACCGCGAGAAATCGTCCTTACATAGTTCTAGAAGTTTTTTTATTAAGGAGGTAGTATTATGAAAGAATTAACTATGGAAAAAGTGGTAAATTATTGCAAACAATATGGTTTTGTATTCCAAGGAAGTGAAATATATGGTGGTTTATCTAATTCTTGGGATTATGGTCCTTTAGGAAAAGAAGTAAAAGAAAATATTAAGAAAGCTTGGTGGACTAAATTTATTCAAGAAGAGAAGAATAGTTATGGTTTGGATGCTGCGATTATTATGAATCCAGAAGTATGGGTAGCATCTGGACACGTATCAAGTTTTTCTGATCCTTTAATTGATTGTAAAAGCTGTAAGAGTAGACATAGAGCAGATAAATTAATTGAAGATTTTACTGAAGGTAAAGAAACTGGAGATGGATGGAGTAATAAAAAATTAGAAAAGTATATTAGTGATAATAAAATTACTTGTCCTAAATGTGGTAAAAGTGATTTTACAAGTATTCGTCAATTTAATTTATTATTTGAAACACATATTGGTGTTACTGAAGATTCAGCATCTAAAGTATATTTAAGAGGAGAGACTGCTCAAGGTATATTTGTTAATTATAATAATGTTCAAAGAAGTCAAAGAGCTAAAATACCATTTGGTATAGGACAAATTGGTAAAGCATTTAGAAATGAGATTACACCAGGTAATTTTATATTTAGAACTAGAGAGTTTGAACAAATGGAGTATGAATTCTTCTGTAAACCAGATACTGATTTAGAATGGCATGCTTATTGGAAGAAAAAATGTTTAGATTTTCTTGAAGAATTAGGTTTAAAAGAAGAAAATTTAAGATATAGGGATCATTCTAAAGAAGAGTTATCTTTCTATAGTAAAGCTACTACTGATATTGAATATAAGTATCCTATGGGATGGGGAGAATTATGGGGAATTGCTGATAGAACTGATTACGATTTATCTGTTCATCAAGAGCATTCTAAAGTAGATCAAAAGTATTTAGATCCTGAAACTAATGAGAAATATGTTCCATATGTAGTTGAACCTAGTGTTGGAGTTGATAGACTTTTCTTGGCTGTTTTATGTGATGCCTATGATGAAGAAGAATTAGAAGGTGGAGATACAAGGGAAGTATTAAGAATATTACCTAGTTTAGCTCCATATAAAGCATGTGTTCTTCCTTTAGCAAAGAAGTATCATGGAGAAAAAGCAGATGAAGTATATAATATGTTAAATAAACATTTTATGGTTAATTATGATGAAACTGGTTCAATTGGTAAAAGATATAGAAGATGTGATGCGATTGGTACTCCTTGGTGTATAACTGTAGATGATGAAACTATTAAGAACAATACTGTTACAGTAAGAGATAGAGACACTATGGAGCAAGAAGTAATAAAAGTTGATGAATTAGTAGAATATATTAATAAAAAGATTAATCAATAGGCAAAACGACAGTTTTGTCTATTTTTGTGTAAAGTGTTTTAAATAGCAATTGTATTTTTGAAACTATTATTATATACTTGTTTATAGAATAGGAAATCTATTTGTGGAAGGAGTATAATTATGAAAGATAAAAAGAAAAAGTATTTGAGCATTATTATTTTATTACTATTATTAGTAGGAGTTACAGTAGGTTATGCAACTTTAAGTTCTAATCTAAATATTTCAGGAACTTCTAGTATTGGAGCACCTGATTGGGATGTACATTTTGAGAACTTATCAGTAAAATCTGGAAGTGTTTCAGCATCAGCTCCAACAATTTCATCTAATAAGTTGAATATTACTTATTCTTGTGCATTAGCTAAGCCAGGTGATTACTATGAATTTACTGTAGATGTAAAAAATGCAGGAACAATTGATGCTAAATTATCAGCATTACCAACTATATCTGGTGTTTCAACTGCTCAAGATGTTTATGTAAATTATACATTTACTCATACTGATGGTACTGCTATTGCTGCTGGAGAAACTTTAGCTGCTGGTGCATCTAAAAACTTTACAGTAAAAGTTGAATTTGATAGAAACATTACTACTGCTCAATTACCAACTACTGCTCAAGAATTATCTTTAGTTGCTAGCATGAGCTACGAACAAGTTTAATTAATAAATTATAAAGAAACTACTATGTAGTTTTCTTTATAATTTTATATGTTTATTAGCGATAGTAAACATATAAAGTTATAAAGAATATAGAGGGATTAATATGAGTAAAAGAGTCATAAAGAATATAAGTATACTACTTGTTTTATTTATATATGTTATCTTATACAGATTCTTTATTTTTACTAACTATATGAAAATCTCAGAAATCATTACAGCTACATTTATGCTTGTATTGTTAGGTGTATCTATTGGTTTCTTAGGTTTTAGAAGAGATAAGAGAACTGTTCTGAGGGATAATGTTTTTCGTGTTGTAATCTTTTATTTGATATTAACCTTTGTTATTATGTTTACGCTAGGATTTGCTACTGGATTTTTAAAGAATGCATATTCTAGGACAGCGCTTTCATTATTTGATAATTTGTTTGCACCAATTTTAATTATTTTATTTACTGAGTTATTTAGATATGTATTTATTGGAGCAAATAAAGATAAAAAACCATTTATTGTTATTTTAACAGCTATATTAATAATCTTTGAAACTGTTATTACAGTAGGTATTTTGAAGAGCTATGATTTAGAGTCATTATTTCACTTTTTTGCATCAATGCTTTTACCAATTACTATTAAGAATATAGTTCTTAGTTATTTATGTTATCATGTAGGTTATAAAGTACCATTACTATATAGATTAATAGTTGATACTTATGTATTTATAGTTCCAATTGTTCCAGATATTGGGGAATATATTACGGCTATGATATTTATAAGTTTACCAATTGTTATTTATATGAGTTGTTTTGGTTTGATAGATGATAGAACGAAGAAATTAGAGCCAGTATTTAATAATGATAATTTTACTGTGTTAGATATTCCAATTACTATTGTTTTAGTTGCAATGATATGTTTGATATCTGGATTCTTTACTTATTCTTTAATGGGTGTTGGATCAGACTCAATGTCTCCAAAAATTAATCGTGGAGATGCTGTTATAATTAAAAAGGTTACAGATAAAACAGTTATCAAAAAAGGTGATATTATTGCTTTCCAAAAAGATAAGAAAGTAATTGTACATAGAGTTCAAAGTGTTTCTAAAAGTAAAGGAAAAGAAACTTTTATTACAAAAGGTGATGCAAATAATGCAGTTGACGGTAATGTAGTAAAAAGAAAGCAATTAAAGGGAGTTATTAAGTTTAAGATTCCATTTATTGCATATCCTACTTTATGGTTTAATGATTTGATTAGTAGATAGGAGTGTACGAAGATGAAAAAGAATGTTTTGGGGTTTATATTATTAGGAGTAGCATTTGCCATATTGATACTTGGTTTAGTTATGTTAAAAACAGCTTTTAGTAATTATGCAATCATTGCTTATGCAGCAGCAGCTATTTTAGGTTTTGTTGGCATATATTATATTATTACTAATAGTAATCCACAAGTGGCATATGAATCATTAGTTAGATCAATATTAAATACTTATGATTCTGTGTTAGTTCAAAGTAATAAAGTACCTAATTTAGAGGGAAGAAACATTGTATATATTGGTACAATGGATGATTTGATTGATGCACAATTAGAGATTAGAAAACCAATTTGTTATGTTAAACAAAGCGAATCTTGTTCATTTGTATTATTAGATGAGAAAGAAGCTTTTGTTCATATTATGAAAATTAGTCCAGAAGTTTTATCTCCTTTAGAAATTGAAATTAAAGAAAATGATTTAAAGGTTAAGAATAAAGCTGAAATGGATGCTGAAATGTTAAAAGAAATTGAAAAGACTACTATTGTTAAATTATCAAATCAAAAGAGTTATAAAGTATCTCCTATAAGAAAAAAGAAAAAGGAGCAAGAAGTTGAAACTTTAGATGCTACTAAAGAAATGCCTAAAGTAGAAGAAAAGAAAGAAAAATATTTTGATGACCCAGTAATGGATAAACCAAAAAAACAGGATGATATAGAAGTGCTATAAAAAGGAAACATTTTGTTTCTTTTTGTGTTATAATTGTGTAAAGTAGTGTGATGATATGAGTAAATTAAAAAGAAAATTTGGCAAAAGAATGAAGTATAATTATAAAAGAACTTTTTTTGCATTGTTTTTATTTTTAATATTGCTTGGAGTCGGAGTAGGTTTTTCTTATCTTACTACTAATTTAAGTATAGATGGAACAAGTAATGTAAGAAGTGCTAGATGGGATATACACTTTAATAATATTCAAGTAAAAACTGGAAGTGTTACTGCTACTTCAAATCCTACAATTAGTAATAATACAACTGTTAATTTTGCTACTACTTTAGAAGAACCTGGTGACTTTTATGAATTTACTGTTGATGTAGTTAATGCTGGTACTTTGAATGCTAAATTAGATTCTATTAGTATTACTCCTAATTTAACTAATGCACAAAAAAAATATTTTAAATATGATGTTTCATATGCTGATGGTGATTTACCAATATTAGCAAATGATGCTTTAGGAGCTGGAGAAACAGAAAAAATAAAAGTACGTTTTGAATATTTGGTTAATGGTGATGCTAGTTTATATCCAGATGAAGATGTTTCATTTGAATTATCTGTATCTATGGATTATAGCCAAGGTGCTGGAAATGCAGTTAGAAATTATGTGTATACAGTGAATTCTCCAACACCTGTACAAAGAGGATCAGCTATTCCAAATACAATTACACAATATTCATCACCAGAAGCAGCAATGGCAGCGTTTTCTAATAGATTATTTTATTTAAAACACAATGTTCGTAATGGATTAGTTACTAATAGTTATGTTGAATTTGTGGTAACACCAGCAATTGTAAGTGCTAATTCAGGTATGGTTGCTGGTACATATTCATTAACTGGAGTAAATACATATGATGCAAATGCTTCTAGTACAGGTAATTGTAAAGAAGAATATTATAATTCTTTAACTGGGGAATGTATAAGTCCATATTATATGGTAAATAAAGCATTATTATTAAATGTTTTTGGAGATTCTCGTTGTACGGAAGATAGTTCTCTCTTTAGATGCAATATTTCTAATTATAGTGTTCGTAGTTATAAAAATGGATTTGTTGATGTACTAGATAATAGTTGGTTCTGTAATTTTGGTATTAATAGTACTACTTCTTCTGATGCTTCTATATGTGGTGGTTATTAAAAAGCTAATAAAAAAATAGATGTTTATTAGGGATTAAAACTTTTAGTTTTAATCTCTTTTTGTTATAATTGGAGTGGTGATAATATGGTAAAAATAGGTATTCCTTTAAGATATAGTCATTTAGAAGATGGTAGATGTATTTTATTCTTAGGAGAAAAGATTAGACGTTGTTTTCAAAAAGCTGGTGCTTTAATAATACCTATTGTTCAAGTACAAGATGTTAATTATAGTGATACTAGATATAATGAATTTAAAATACTTAGTAATGAAGAAAAAGAGGAAATCGATAAGTATTTAGATATGGTAGATGGAGTAGTGTTTCCAGGTGGGAATAAGATAACTCCATATGATAAGTATTTATTAGAAAGATGTATAGATAGAGATATTCCAACACTTGGTATATGTTTAGGTATGCAATTAATGAGCTGCTACAAAGAAGATTTTGAAGTATTTAAGATAGAGTCAAGTATTAATCATTTTCAAGATAATGATAATTACTTAAGTCATAAGGTTACTATTGATAAGGCATCTACTTTATATAGAATACTTGGATTAGACACAATATCTGTAAATAGTTTTCATAAATTTCATTGTACTGAGAATAAATTATTTAATAATATTTCATATAGTGAAGATGGTTATTTAGAAGGAATAGAAATGCCCAATAAGAAGTTTATTATGGGTATACAATGGCATCCAGAGATAAGTTATGATTTTGATGAAAACTCTAAAAAAGTAATTGATTATTTTATTAATGTATGTAAAAGGGATTGACTTATTTTGAAAATGTGGTATATTTAAATTACTAATAGGAGTCTATATTGTAATAACTTTATTGATCTTGTAATAATTGTTATTACAATCAATTCTTATCATACCTATTAGGTCGGAATTACATTTTTTATTTTAGATGAGAAGGTAAACTCATAATAACAGTATCGTGGCTAGACGAACAATGATTAAGTCGATGTCAATTGGTTTTCAGATTGACTGCCCCCTGTTAAACCGTAAGTATAATTGCTATATCAGAAGCGATTATATTTGTAAAAATATAAGCTTATCGATTGTGTGATAAGCCTTGCCGAATAGTTAGTTCGTAGTTATATTTTTGGAATACAAGTTGTCATTGAACTTGTATTTTTTTATGTTGACAAAAGAGTATTTTTGAATTATACTTTAGACATATCCTAAAAGATAGTTTTTCTAGGAAAAATTAGATTATATCTATGAAATATTAGATAGTCACTAATAGTACTAGGAAGCGTAATTCAAGAGAATTCCGTAACACTATATTTAGTCAAACAGGGAATGGGAAGTATAAGAAATTATATAAGAGCCATTTTAAAACAAATAAGATACTGGGACTTAGGATATGTGTAATTTCTAGAGAAAGAAAACTCTATTGATAAGTGCTCAAGGGTGTTTAACTGATAATTAAGCGATTTGAGTAAAAAAACTCGGATATATCTTGGGATATATCTTTTTTTTTTGTTTAATAAATGTTATACTATTATAGAGTAGAAGGTATGGTTGGTGAGTTTATGCTAATTTATATATTACACAACGACAAATATTATACTTTTAGATTACCCAAAAATGTTTTTGGGGATTATGTGTTGCATGATTATGACGCTAATGAATTTAAAAGAAACCTTGTAAATGTATATAGCGTAGATGGTAAATGGTACATCAATTCTAATATGAATGTTAGAATTTTTATGAATAATCAATATGTAGAAAATTGTAAATTAGATTATTATTCTTATTATGTATTAGTTACTACTCAAAATGAAAAAATATTAGTATATTGTACACCAGGTTATGAAGATAAGTATTTAACTAAGACTGTTGTTGGAGACGGAAGTATACTTGTTGGTAATGATAATAATGCTCATATAACAGTTAAATCTAATAATATTGCTCCTAAACAATTAGAACTTATTTATAGTAATAAGAGATGGGCTGTTAAGAACTTACAAGTTAATGTACCTTTATATAAAAATGGAATTAGAATTAATAGTGGCTATATAGATGATTTTGATAGTTTATTTATAATGGGATTAAGAATTACTTTTTGTGGTACTAAAGTGTTTATTAATAATGCTTTGGGAAATGTATCTGTTAATTGCAAAATACTATTAGATAGTCCAGATACAGTTGTTACTAAAGATTATGATAGTACCGGACAAGTATATAAAGATTTTTATAATTCGGCTGATTATTTTTCTAAATCACCAGTATTTTTAAAGAAAATAACACCATTAAGATTAACTATTACTTCTCCTGATCCAAAGGAGAAGGCTGATGATTCTAGTATTTTGATGTCAATTGTACCATCAGCACTTATGAGTTTGACTTCTGTTATTAGTTGCTACTTCTCTGTTAGTAATTATTCTAAAGGAACTACTGATAAAGAAACTTTATTAACGACACTTATTATGTGTGTAGTTATGTTGTTTATATCAATTATTTGGCCTTTTGTAGAAAGATTTGCTGAAAGAATACGTGTTATTGTTAAAGATCATGTTAGAAAGAAAGTATATCGTAAATATTTACAAAAGAAAGAATTAGTATTAAAAGCAGCTATGAATGAACAAAAATTAGCTCTAGTATTTAATAACCTTAGTTTAGCTGAATGTCAGGATATTATTAAGAAGAAAAGTGCTAACTTATATAGTTTGAATTCAGAACAAGAGCAATTTTTAAAAGTAAGACTTGGTGTTGGTAATGTTAAGTTAGAATCAGAAATTGAATATCAAAGACCAGATTTTGTAAAAGATAAAGATAATTTATTAAATAATATTGATGAGTTACTTGAAAAGTATAAATATATAGAAGATGCACCATATGTATTTAGTTTAAAGAATAGTATTGCTTTTATAAATAGTAATAATGATTTTAATAAATATTTAAATGCTTTGTTATTGCAATTAATTACTTTCCAAGACTTTAATAGCTTGAAATTAGTTGTATTTACTTCAGATAATTCTAAATTAAATAATATTAGAAATATTAATCATTGTTTTAATGAAGATAGAACTATTAGATATTTTGCGACTAGTATGCAAGATGCTGAAACATTATCTAGTCAAATGGTACGTATCTTTAATAGTAGAGTAGATGAAGCTAAAAATTCAACAGATGGATTAAATATTAAAGGATCATTCTATTTAATAGTTAGTGATGATATAGATCGTTTTAAGAACTTGAAGATTATAGAAAAAGTATTGCATGAACAAAAAGGAAAAGTTGGATTCAGTTTACTTGCTTTTTGTAATAAGTTAACTGATATTCCAGATGGTTGTAATTACTTTGTTGAATATAATGATACAGAGGCTACTTTATTCCAATCTGAAATGGAAGAGAAGAATATTATGAAGTATAAACCTGAGTTTATTACTTCAAATATTGATTTTATAGGTTGTGTAAATGAAATAGCTAATATACCAATTAAATTAAATAGCGAAGCTAGTCAGTTATTACCTGAAAACTATGGTTTCTTAGAGATGTATAATGTAGGTAATGTTAAACAATTAAACTCTATTAATAGGTGGAAGAATAGTCAGGTTACTAATTCTTTGGCGGCACCTATTGGTATTGATTCTAATAATAATGTTTTAAATCTAGATTTACATGAGAAGAAACATGGACCACATGGCCTTATTGCTGGTATGACTGGTTCTGGTAAGTCAGAAACTATTATTACGTATATTTTATCGTTAGCTGTTAATTATAGTCCTAATGAAGTACAATTTGTACTTATTGACTATAAAGGTGGTGGACTTGCTGGAGCTTTTGAAAATAGAAAAACTGGTATGAAGTTACCACATTTAGTAGGTACTATTACTAACTTAGATAAAGCTTCTATGAATAGAACTTTAGTATCTATTAAGAGTGAATTACAAAGAAGACAAAAAGTATTTAATGAAGCTAAAGAGAGATTGAATTCAGGAGTTATTGATATTTATAAATATCAGAAATTAGTTCGTGAAGGCGCTTTAGAAGAACCAATGGCTCATTTGTTTATAATCTGTGATGAGTTTGCTGAATTAAAAGCACAACAACCTGATTTTATGGATGAGTTAGTTAGTGCGGCACGTATTGGTCGTTCTCTTGGAGTTCACTTGATTTTAGCAACGCAAAAACCAAGTGGTGTAGTAGATGATCAAATTTGGTCAAATGCTAAATTCAAAATATGTTGTAAAGTTCAGACTACTGAAGATTCAAGAGAAATGTTAAGACGTGATGATGCAGCTTATATTAAAGAGAGTGGACGTTTCTATTTACAAGTAGGTTATGATGAGGTTTATGTTAAAGCACAATCTGCTTATTCTGGAGGTCAATATATTCCTTTAACTACTGTTAATCTTAATAAAGAAGCTAGTAATTCAATAGAGTTTATTGATGAGTTAGGTAATGTTATTAAGAGTACTAAAAAAGAAAATACAGAAGTATTAGAAACATCTGATTTAGGTGATGAATTAAATAATGTTTTGAAATATTTAATTGATTGTTCTAAAGAGATTAATTATGTTAATAAGAATTTATGGTTGGATTCTATACCTGATAATTTATATATTTATGATTTATTTAAAAAGTATCCAATTAAAGCTAAAAAAGGAATTATTAATCCATTAATAGGTGAATATGATGATCCAGCTAATCAAAAACAAGGTCCTGTTAATATTAACATTACTGAAAATGGTAATGTATGGATAAGTGGTGTATATGGTTCTGGTAAAACTACTTTGATGTCTACAATGATTTATTCAACTATTATTAATCATGGTACTCCAGAAGTTAATATATTTATTGCAGATTTATTAACTGATAGTTTAAGAGTATTTACTAAAGCTCCACAAGTAGGAGATTATATATCTAGTACTGATACTGAGAAATTTAGTAAGCTATTCCATTACATAGAATATGAAGTTGCTAGACGTAAAAAGTATTTTGCAGAGAGTGGAGAAGTATTCTTAAATGAAATAAAGAAAGGCAATTCTCCTTTCCCTAATCTATTAGTATTTGTTAATGGTATGGAAGCTTTCTATGAACAATATGATGATTTATATAGTGATGTGTTCTCACAAACAGTTAGAGACTGTAACAGAGTTGGTATTTACTTTATAGTTACTTCAACTGGTTATTTAAATGGTGGTATAGATAGTAGTTTTAATCAAAAAATTGCACTTAAATATGCTGACACATCTGATTATGCTACTTTATATAAAGATACAAAGAACATTATTCCAGCAAGTAATGCTGGACGTGGATTAGTAGAATTAGATGAAGTATATGAATTCCAAACATCATTGATATTTGATAATGCACGTTTCGAATATAATTTAAATTATGTATTTAATAAATTAGCTAGTATGTTACCAAAGGCTAAAGGTATACCAATTATGCCGAGAATAGTTAATTTTGAAACTGTAAAAGATGAGATTGTTACTATTGATAGTGTACCTATTGGAATAGAATTATCTAGTAACTGTATTTATAATTATAATTTTAGTAATTTAGTTAATTTAGTTATCTTTAATGGTGATAAGACTGGAATTAGCTTCTTAGGTGCTTTAATAAAAGTAATGAAGAGACTTGATAATACTAAGATTATAGTTTTAGATGCTTTAGGATTAGAAGAAGATATAAAAGATGTTCAAAAATATAATTCTAACTTTAAAGGATTATGTACTGCTTTACTTAAAAATATACAAGAGAAGAAGACTACTGATCCAAATGCAGAGAGAATAATATTTATGATTAGTGGATATCAAAAGATTCAAAGTCATTTAAAAGAGCTTAAGAAAGAAGACAGTGGTGTAGTTACAGTAGATGATTTAATTGTTGCTGGAGTAGGTGCTGAGAATTACAAGTTTATTATCTTTAATGACTATAAGTTATCTAGTATAGATAATAGTGAATGGTCTGATTATGTAGATAGTGGAAATGGTATAATGCTTGGTCTTGATCCAGAAGAACAGCAATTAATAGAATATGAAAATAATTATGATGAAGTTAAATATAGTAAAGATATTGCTGTTGTAGTTGTAGATGGTCGTAAAAAGAATCTTAAATATATTAGAAATAGGAGTCGTGTATGAATGAAATATTAGTTACAATATATGTATTAGGATTAGACGAAGAATATGACATGTTTTTACCGATTGGATTAGGTATGAAAGATTGTTTAAATCTAATACAAAGTACGATAAACGAATTAAGTGATGAAAACTATGTTATTCATGATGATGCGACTCTATATACTGCTGATGATGGAAAAGTAATTAATTTAAATAATGTAGTTAAGTATTCTGGATTAAAAAATGGCTGTAAAGTGTTATTAAAATAAGTGGAATTATTGATAATACTTTGTTATACTAAAAGAGAATAGGAGGATAAAATGGAAGAGAATATGGTACAAGAAGAAGTAACACAAGAACCAGCTGTAGCTAATGAAGATGAAGAAGTATATGAAGATGAAGAAGAAGCTGCTTATAGATATGATCCAAATGTAGAAGAAGTGGTACCTGAAGATGATCCAAATGTACCAATCGAGGAGATTGAGACATTTAAGATTGATGAAAATATGCCACCTGAATTAAAAGCACAACTAGAAAGGTTTAATAAGCAAACAGAAACACTAAATAGTGTTATGAATGCTGATTTTTCAGAAGAAATATCTGAAACAGCTGATGAAGATGATATTGATGAAGAAGAAACAGAAGGTGAAGAAGGAACAACTTTTGACATTCAAGAAGATGAAAGTGTCGAATTTGGTAATTTATTTTAGAATTTATTGACACTTATTTAAGAAAATGATATTCTATATTTATAAGATAAGGAGAGTGAAGAAATGGCAAACGATTATGTAAGTGGTAAATGGGCAGGAAAAACTGGTGCTAGTTTGAGAGCAGATTTTAAGAAAAGTAACAATCAAAATACTCCAACTTTAGATTTAAATTTTGACGAGGCATTAGCAAACGTTAAAAAAGTACAAGGAAAGATTGATACTAGTATTAAAGCAATTAATAAAGAAGTTAAAAAACTATATAGTGATAAGCATACAGGAAAGTTTGCAAAAAGCTATTTAGAGAACACTCAAAGGAGACTTAATAATATGAAAACTCAATTGAGTGGAAACGTCACTAGTATGTCTAAGGGTGTTAATGCAGCTCAAAAAGAAGAATGGAAGAGATTAAAAGAATTACTACTAGAATGGAAAAATGCCCAAAGTAAAGGAAATTAGGAGGTAGATTATGGCTAAATATGCAGAAATAGATGAAGCAAAAGCAAAAAAGATTTTAAAGAAAATTGATAAAGAAATGGATAATCTAAGAGCTCTAGTTGGTAAAAAAGGTGATGGTAAGACTAATAGAAAGACACTTATTGGCGCTGTTGAGTACATGAATGACCAAGCTTACGGTGGACAAAAATTAAATAAAGCTTATAATGAATTCAATAGTAAAACTTTACCTACTTTTAAAAACCAAGTATATGCTATGGATTTTGAATTCAACGTAATCGATAGATTAAATAGATAATTAAGTGAACAACAGTTCACTTTTTTTGTGGAAAAGTATTGACTTTTAATAATTTTTAATGATAAAATTCTTTCAACTTGGACATAGAATGATTAAAAGTAGTATTATTTTACTTCTTTATAGAGAGTTAAGGTATGGGGTGGAACTTAACAAGTAAGATAATATGAATTACAGATCAGGAGTCTGGGCGGTTGTTACGTTATAGCAGAATGAGTGTATGAAACAGTTCATAAATTAAGGTGGTACCACGGGGTTATCTCGTCCTTATTTATGGACTTTTTTTTGTTTTATGCACATGACATAAGATAAGAAGGAGGAGAAAGAATATGTCAGAAATCAAATTTTACAAACATGAACAAATTCCAATGGAGATGCATAAAGTTAAGATTGTGCAACAATTAACATTGTTACCTGCACAAGATAGACTTGCTAAAATGAGAGATGCCTACTTCAATACATTTCAGCTTCATAATGGTGATATTTTCTTGGATATGCTTACTGATTCTGGTGTAAATGCCATGAGTGATAAGATGCAAGCTGCGATGTTAGAGGCGGATGATGCCTATGCAGGTAGCGAAACATTCTATCGTATGAGAGATAAACTTGAGGAAATCTTTGGTATTAAATATCTTCTTCCTGCACATCAAGGAAGAGCTTGTGAAAATATATTAGCGGCTCGATTCGTGAAAGAAGATTGTTGTGTTATAATGAACTATCATTTTACAACTGCCAAGGCACATATTACTAGATTAGGTGGTAGAGTAGAAGAATTAGTAAAAGATGAGGGATTGATTTCTAAGAGTAATTTACCATTTAAAGGTGATATGGATATTAATAAATTAAAGAAATGCATAATTAATGAAGGAGCAGATAATATTCCTTTTATAAGAATTGAGTCTGGTACTAATTTAATTGGGGGACAACCAGTTAGTTTTGAAAATATGAAAGAAGTATGTAAATTGGCTAAAAAGCATAAGATACTTACTGTCCTAGATGCTTCATTATTACAAGATAATTTATATTTTATAAAGACTAGAGAAAAAGGAATGGAAGATAAGAGTATTAGAGATATTACTAGGATGATAGCAGATTTATTTGATATTATTTATTTTAGTGCTCGTAAGTTTGGGTTTGCTCGTGGTGGAGGAATATTAGTTAGAGATGAAGAATTGTTCCATTCTATGGAAGACTTAGTACCAATGTTTGAAGGATTCTTAACATATGGTGGTATGAGTGTAAAAGAAATGGAAGCTATGACTGTTGGTTTTGATGAATCAATGGATATGGATATTATTAGTCAAGGACCACAATTTATAGATTATTGTGTTAAGAGACTAGATGAATATGGAGTACCAGTTATTACACCAGGTGGTGGACTTGGTGCACATTTAGATGCCTCTGTTATATGTAGTCACATACCACAAAATGAGTATCCAGCTGGAGCTTTAGTTTGTGCATTATACTTATGTGGTGGTATAAGAGGAATGGAGCGAGGTACTTTATCAGAAGAGAGAAATGCTGATGGTAGTGAGAGATTTGCTTCAATGGAGTTAGTTAGATTAGCTTTTCCAAGACGTGTATTTACACTTTCACAGACTGAATATGTAATAGATAGAGTCAAATGGTTATATGATCATCGAGATATGATAGGAGGTCTTAGATTTGTTCATGAACCTAAGACATTAAGATTCTTTACTGGTAGATTAGAAGCAGTCTCTGATTGGCCTGAAAAACTAGTAAAAGCTTATGAAAAGGAATTTGGTAGTGATCAGTAAAAAAATGTTGACAAATAAAGGATAGGTGGCTATAATATATCTAGTCGAGAAAAAAGGAAAGAGATTTATATCCACCTGATCTGCGAATAGCGATAGGTCAAATGCCAAAGAAAAGATTATATTTTTATGGTGTTAAAGTGGATATATTTATGTATCCGCTTTTCT
>JAEEGL014927060.1_pt1 | contig 15872 bp, 12 predicted proteins | sample 9134231 | NCBI WGS metagenome assembly JAEEGL01 (sample SAMN16246548, study PRJNA631951) | gut metagenome | biome: gut microbiome; feature: rumen; material: fiber-attached | host: Bos | place: Iran: Karaj | collected 2018-10
CTTCTTCTACAGGCAACACAGATCTTGTTAATACAATAAACACAACTTCTTCTAATGTAGAGACAATGAACAGCTTCCTTGGACTTACAATTTCCAACTCACCACAGTTCATGTTCTCTGAAGCTATTGAGAAGTTCCATTTAGCAGGATTTTCTGCTGGTGTAGTTGTTGCGATCATCCTTGCTGTCATAGTTCCAGTACTTGCTTTCCTGACACAGTATCTGTCAGTTAAGCTTACAACTTCAATGACTCAGTCAGGCCAGAAGCTTGATCCTAACGATCCTGCAGCTCAGATGCAGAATTCCATGAAGACTATGAACGTAGTAATGCCTATTTTCTCAGCATGGATCTGTTTCACACTTCCTGCAGGTATGGGTATCTACTGGATCGCAGCTGCTGTTATCCGTACAATCCTTGCTATCATCGTTAATCACCGTATCGACAAGATCGACATTGATGCAATGATCGAAGAGAACCAGGCTAAGTATCAGAAGAAGCTTGAGAAGAGAAAAGACCTTACACCAGGCCTTACTAACTACGCTAACTTCTCTAACAGAAACCTTACTTCTCTTACTAAAGAGGTTACTACAAGCTCTGTTTCTGAAGATGATCGTACAAGAAGACTTGAAGAAGTAGGAGCTTTATACGATTCTGGAAAGGCACGCAAAGATTCACTTTTAAATGCTGCCAATATGGTAAAAGAATACGATAGAACTCACTAATTGATATATGTAAACTAGGAGACTAAAGATGAGTGAATATAAAGAATATGCTGCAAAAACAGTTTCCGAGGCAATAACAGAAGCTTGTGCGCAGTTATCAGTTACATCTGACCGCCTTGATTATCAGGTAGTCAGCGAAGGATCTACAGGTTTCCTCGGAATGGGAATCAAACCTGCTATTATCAAAGCTCGTATTAAGGAAGAGGAAGTTAAAGCCGAAAACTCTTTTGAAGAAAAAGAAGTTTCTGCTCCTTCAGAACCGGTAGCAGTTAAAGAAGAAACTCTTGAAAATAAAGAAAGCGAAGTTTCAAATGAAACAGTAAGCGAAGACAAAGCTCCTGCATCTTTTGACGAAGAAGCTATTGTATCTGCTGCAAGAGTATTCCTTGATGACGTATTTAAGGCAATGGAAATGCCTGTAGAACTTGATATTACTTTTGATAAAGAAAATATCGTTCTTAATATAGATCTTAAGGGCGCAGATATGGGTGTTCTTATCGGTAAGAGAGGTCAGACACTTGATTCCCTCCAGTACCTGGTATCACTTGTAGTTAACAGAGGCCAGGAAGATTACATCCATGTAAAGGTTGACACTGAGAATTATCGTCAGCGTCGCAAGGCTACACTTGAGAACCTTGCCAAGAATATCGCTTATAAGGTTAGAAAGACCAGAAGAAACGTATCTCTTGAGCCAATGAACCCTTACGAAAGAAGAATCATTCACTCAGCACTTCAGAATGACCGTTATGTTACAACTCATTCAGAAGGCGAGGAACCATATCGCAGGGTTGTTGTTACACTTAAGAAATAATATTCGGCCTCTATTATAGGTAGAGGTGAAGAGTAAGATTTTACTATACACCCCGCTTTTTAGTGGGGTGTATTTTATGAGTTTGAAAATAATATTTTCAAACTCATTAGTCACTCGTTTCACTCGCGACATGAGGTTATTATGATACATACAAATGAAGATACAATTGCTGCAATAGCGACTGCAGCCAGTGATGCAGGTATAGGAATAATACGTGTGAGCGGCAGTAAAGCTGTAAGCGTTGTATCACGTTTTTATCAGAACTCAAAACATGAATATGACCTTGAACAGCATGCAAACGGAACTATCCGCTTTGGATATTTTTGTGATGCAAAAGGTAATCTTATAGATGAAGTCATGGTATCAGTTATGAGAGCTCCTCATTCTTATACCAAAGAAGACGTTATTGAAGTTAATACTCATGGCGGAACCATGGTCATGCAGAAGATCCTTCACGAACTTATATCTGATGAGAATGAATGCCGACTTGCAGAACCGGGAGAATTTACAAAAAGAGCTTTCCTTAACGGAAGAATTGACTTAACAAGAGCAGAAGCTGTAATGGATATTATAGAGGCTAAGTCAGAATTTGCCTTATCTAATTCTGAGAAGCAGCTTCGCGGTGATATGCGAAACATCATTGTAGATATGAGAGCACAGATCATTTATGAGATGGCTTTTATCGAGTCTGCTCTTGATGATCCTGAAAATTATGATCTGACAGATTATTCATCCCGGATCATGCCAATGTGCGACAAACTTATACGAAAATGCGATAACCTGCTCAAAAGCGCTGACGAAGGAAGAGTACGTGCTACAGGTCTTAGCACAGTAATTATTGGAAAGCCTAATAGCGGTAAGTCTTCACTTCTTAATGTACTTACTGGTGAAGAGACTGCAATCGTTACTGATATCGCAGGTACTACAAGAGATGTTATCGAGCATGACGTTAAGATTGATAATATACTCCTTCATGTAATAGATACAGCCGGAATCCGCGATTCTGCTGATAAGATAGAAGCTATAGGTGTTGAGAAAGCAAGAAAATTCGCCAAAGAAGCTGAACTTATTATATATATGGTAGATTCCACTTCACAGGTCGGCGATGAAGATATAGAGATTCTCACATCTGTAAAAGATAAAAAGATAATCGTCCTCCTTAACAAGACCGATAAGGAAGATGAGATAATAATTACAAAAGAAAATATACAAAAGCTATTGGAAACTGTTGGTATTAACACTAGCGTTCCAATTATCACCACATCTATGATATTAGGAAACGGAATAGATGATCTAAAGAATGCGATCAGTGATCTTTTCTTTAATGGTAAGCTTGTTCCGGAAGATGAAATATATATTACTAACCTTCGTCATAAGCAGCTTCTTGAAAAAGCTGACAGATCTCTTAATCTTGTAAAAGACTCTATTGAACAGGGACTTAGCGAAGACTTCTATACAATAGATCTTCATGATGCATATGAAAGTCTCGGTCTTATCATAGGTGAAGAAGTAGGAGATGACCTTGTAGAAGAGATATTCTCTAAATTCTGTATGGGTAAGTAATAAGATAAAGTTACCCGTTCAGAGGCTGCAATAAACGTTACAATAAAAACTATTTTATATATGGATCAGTACTTTTAATATATTGTATCAAGATGTATTGTATTTAAGATATGCTATTGATATAGAATTACTATTTATATATTAAGGATAATTATGATTAATACCGTATTTGACAATGTTGATGTATGTGTAATAGGTGCCGGTCACGCCGGATGTGAAGCAGCTCTTGCCTGCGCACGTCTTGGTCTTGAAACAGTTGTATTTACTGTAAGCGCCGACAATATTGCTTTTATGCCCTGTAATCCTCATATCGGAGGATCTTCCAAGGGACATCTCGTAAGAGAGATAGATGCTCTTGGCGGTGAGATGGGCAAAAATATAGATAAGACTTTCCTTCAGTCCAAAATGCTTAATGTATCAAAGGGACCTGCAGTACATTCACTTCGTGCCCAGGCCGATAAGCTTCAATATTCTCTTCTTATGAAAAAGAAGCTTGAAGCTCAGGAACACCTTACGATCAAGCAGACAGAAGTTGTTGAACTTATAACTGAAGAAGTTACACCCGAAAGCGTTGATGCTTTTGGCACAAACCTTAGTAAAGAAGGTTATAAATACAGGATCACAGGTGTAAAGGTCGCAACAGGCGGAATATATAACTGCAAAGCCGTAATCCTTTGTACAGGAACTTACCTTAAGGCAAGATGTCTTTGTGGTGAATCCATTACCTACACAGGTCCTAACGGAATGCAGCCATCTAATTCTCTTTCTGCTTCCTTAATTAATGCAGGAATTGAACTCAGAAGATTTAAAACAGGAACACCTGCCAGAATGGATGGTAATTCTATAGACTATTCAAAGATGACAGAGCAGTTTGGTGATACCCCTGTTGTTCCATTTTCATTTTCAACAGATCCTGCTGAAGTTCAGAAACCTCAGGTTTCATGCTGGCTTACATATACTAATGAAAAGACACATGAGATCATAAGACAGAACATCGACAGATCACCTATGTATTCAGGTGTTATAGAAGGAATCGGACCAAGATACTGTCCCTCAATAGAAGATAAGGTTGTTAAATTCCCTGATCATGATAGACATCAGGTATTCATCGAGCCTGAAGGAACTTTTACAAATGAAGTTTATGTTGATGGTATGTCATCATCCATGCCTGAAGATGTTCAGCTTCAGATGTACAGATCCGTACCGGGACTTGAGAATTGTAAGATAGTAAAAAATGCTTATGCTATCGAGTACGACTGCCTTGAATCAGGACAGCTTTCCCCTGTTCTTGAAGTAAGAACCATAAGAGGATGCTTTAGTGCAGGTCAGTTCAACGGAAGTTCAGGTTACGAAGAAGCTGCAGCCCAGGGTCTTTATGCCGGGATTAATGCAGTAAGACAGATTACAGGAAAGCCTTATATCACTATCGACAGAAGCGAGGGCTATATCGGAGTACTTATAGACGACCTTGTAACCAAGGATAATCACGAACCATATCGTATGATGACATCCCGTGCTGAATACAGACTTTTCCTCCGTCAGGACAATGCTGATCTCAGACTTAGAAAAAAAGGCTATGAAGCAGGACTGATCTCTCAGGAGCAGTACGACTACCTTCTTCTTAAAGAAAAACTTATCGCAAGTGAGATAGAAAGGCTTAAGGCTACACGAGTTGGAGCAAATGCGGCTGTTCAGAAATTCATGACAGAGCACGGCTCTTCAACTTTAAAAACAGCCTGCACCCTTGCAGAACTTATCTGTAGGCCTGAGCTTTCTTATGACATTATTGCTGATATAGATCCAGAAAGACCTCAGCTTACAAAAGATGTTACAGAGCAGGTTGAGATCAATATTAGATATGAAGGTTATATCACCAGACAGGAATCTCAGATAGCAGCATTTAAAAAGCTAGAAAATAAACTTATTCCTGCTGACATTGATTATGATAAAGTATCAAGCCTTAGAATTGAAGCAAGACAGAAACTCAAGAAGTTTAAACCTATTAATATAGGACAGGCAAGCCGCATTGGCGGAGTTAATCCTGCTGATGTATCAGTGCTTCTTGTTTATATTGATTCTGTTTATAAAACAGACAAGTCATAAATATAACCATTAATTATAAGCTATACAATCTATATCGATTCTTGATTATTTAAAATAGTAATCGACAAGAAGAGTTTAATGTAAATAAATCAAACAGGTAAGCTTATATATTATTTAGAGGAATAATATGAACGATTACAGTAAGATGATCTACGATTTTAAATCCATAGGAATAAAATTATCTGATCATCAGATAGAACAGTTTGATAAATATTATAATCTGCTAGTTAAATGGAATGAGGTAATGAACCTGACAGCCATCACTGAATTTAATGATGTATGTCAGCTTCATTTTGTTGACTCCATTATGGCAGCTCCATATTTTGATTTTACAAAAGAAGGACTAACACTTATTGATGTTGGAACCGGAGCAGGATTTCCAGGTATTCCACTCAAGATAGTTTTCCCTTCTCTTAAGATTACTCTTCTTGATTCACTCAATAAGAGACTTAACTTCCTTAATGAAGTTATAACAGAACTTGGCCTTAACGAAGATGGAGGATCTATAGAAACTGTTCATGGAAGAGCAGAAGATTTCTCCAAAGCAAAAGGTGGAGTTTTACGTGAAAAATTTGATATCGGAACAGCAAGAGCAGTTGCTAATATGTCAACACTTTCTGAGTACATACTTCCATATGTAAAAGTTGGTGGTTTTTTTGTTGCGTACAAAAGCAACAAAATTAATGAAGAAATTGATTTGTCAAAAGCGGCTATAAAAACTCTTGGTGGAACTATAAGCTCTGTAAATAATACATTCTTACCTGACTCTGATATAGAAAGATCTATTGTAATTATTAACAAATCAAAACCAACTCCAAAATTATACCCCCGAAAAGCTGGACTACCTTCTAAACAACCTCTATAATAAATAAGAGTTCATAACGTGAATCTAAATTCAATTTCTTTGTTTCACGTGAAACATTCCAATTTTTAGCTTTGTAATTCCAAAAAAGCACAAAACTTTGTTTCACGTGAAACAATATAATCAATATTTAGTATAATTGCCCGTGAAACATTATCAAAAATCGATAATGGCGTGTGTGAAACAATAGAGTTTCGCTTCACAAAATGCGTGAAAAACGGGAATTTATAAATGTTTTCAATGTTTTTAGCTCCACGGAATTGCCAAAACTAAATAAAATAGACATCTAAAAGTCTTTCATGTTTAGTTTTGGAATGAAGATTCCAAATAAAACCACTAAAAAATGATCGCAGGCGCCGTTTGCGATTGTTTTTGTGTTTTTTATTAACGTTATAATTTGGAATCAAAGAAAATATTTCGGCGCAGAAATGGGAGATATATGGGAAGAATCATAGCGGTAGCAAACCAAAAGGGAGGAGTTGGTAAGACTACAACTTCTATTAACCTTTCAGCAGCTCTTGCTGAAGAAAACAAAAAAATTCTCGTAATCGATGCAGACCCCCAGGGAAATACAACAAGCGGATTCGGTTTAGACAAAAATGAAATAGACAGAACTATTTATCATCTTATGATAGGAGAGAGTTCTGTAGACGAATGTATTCGTCACAACATTGTCGAAGACCTTCCCGGAATAGATATCATTCCTTCTAATATTAATCTTTCAGCAGCAGAGATCGAGCTGATAGATATAGAAAAGAAAGAATATATCCTCAAAAACGAGATCGATAAAGTCAAAGACAGATACGATTTTATCATTATTGACTGTCCTCCATCACTTAGTATGCTGACAGTTAATGCGATGACAACTGCAGATAAAGTACTTGTTCCTATTCAGTGCGAATATTATGCTCTTGAAGGATTAAGCCAGTTAGTTCACACAGTAAATCTTGTTAAAGAAAGACTTAATCCAAGACTCGAAATGGAAGGCGTTGTATTCACAATGTTCGATGCAAGAACAAACCTTTCATTACAGGTAGTTGAGAATGTTAAAGATCACATTGATGAAAATGTGTTCAAAACAATAATTCCAAGAAACATACGACTGGCAGAGGCTCCAAGCTACGGACTTCCAATTAATTTATATGAACCAAAATCTGCAGGCGCAGAAGCTTATAAATTACTTGCAGAAGAAGTAATCGCAAACGAAAGTTAAATTAGGGATACGGTGAAATTCCGGAACGAAAGGGAAGAATATGGCAGTTAAAACAAAAAGAGGTCTTGGAAGAGGACTGGATAGTCTCATACCGGCAGGAGAATCAAAAAAAGAAGAAACAAAAGCAGCTCCTATAATTAAGGAAGAAAGAACAGTTACAGATCTGGCAAAACAGGTTATAAAGATCACAAAAGTTGAGCCTAATCATGAGCAGCCAAGAAAACAGTTTGATGAGGATGCTCTTGCAGAACTTGCAGAATCAATCAAGCAGGTTGGAATTCTTGAACCTCTCCTTGTAAGATCAAGAGATGATCACTTCGAGATCATTGCAGGTGAAAGAAGATGGAGAGCAGCAAGAGCAGCAGGAGTCAAAGAGGTTCCTGTTGTAATAAGAAATGATCTGACAGATCAGCAGATCGTTGAGATCCAGCTTATTGAAAATATTCAGAGAGAAAATCTTAACCCTATTGAAGAAGCTAAGGCTTTCCATAGACTCATTACAGAGTTTAATCTTAAGCAGGATGAAGTGGCTGAAAGAGTATCAAAGTCACGTGTTGCTATCACAAATTCAATGAGATTATTAAAGCTTACCGATGAAGTTCAGCAGATGATCATCGACGGAAAGCTTACAAGCGGACACGCAAGAGCCCTTATCTCAGTAGAAGATAAGAAACTTCAGATCGAGCTTGCAGAGAAGATTTTTGATGAAAAGCTCAGCGTACGTCAGGCTGAAAAACTCGTTAAAGATATAGGCAAAGAAAAGCCTTCACCAAAACAGCCTGTAGTAATAGACAAGAACCTTGAAAATATATACAGGGATCTCGAAAAGAGATGTAAAGAAAAGACTGGTACAAAGGTTGCTATTACACCAAAAGGAAACGAAGGTGGCGGTAAGATCGAGATAGAATTTTACAATAACGATGACCTTGAGAAGATAACACGTATGTTACTTCTGTAAAATATTCTTGAAAAAAGAAATACATAGTTCTGTTTAAATGAATAAGACCTAATTATTATCTTGATTTCCGTAACTAATAATGCTTTTGCAAAATAAAATCACTATATATAACATAAGAAGGAATAGCAGATGAACAGTAATATATTAAATTATGTGGGACTTTCAAACCTTGATCCCGGTATATATGTAATAGCAATTGCAGTACTTCTCTTATTAGTACTTATTCTTTTGATCTGCACTATAAAGCAGGGCAAAGAACTTTCTCTTATGAAGAAGAGACTCAAAAAATTCATGTCAGGAAGAGATGCAGAAAGTCTTGAAGATCAGATCATCGAGCTTTTCGAAGATAACCAGTACATGAAAGCAGCATCAGACAAGAACAAGAATGATATCATTGATATCAACAGAAGAATGAGACACTGCTTTCAGAAGATAGGAATCGTAAAGTACGATGCTCTTAATCAGATGGGTGGTCAGCTTTCTTATGCCCTTGCCCTTCTTGACGAAGAAGATAATGGATATATAATAAATTCAGTACACGGCAACGAAGGTTGCTATTCCTATACTAAAGTGATCAAGAATGGAAGATCAGATATAGAGCTTGGAACAGAAGAAAGAAAAGCTCTTGAAAATGCAGTAATGAGCAGATAAAACTTCTTTTATAAAGCATATTTACTGCACATTAGATAAGGAAAAGGATTTAGAAATAATTATATAACGAAACGGAGATAGTCATGATCGATATCAAATTTTTAAGAGAAAATCCAGATGCTGTAAAAGAAAACATCAAGAAGAAATTTCAGGACCAGAAGCTTGAACTTGTAGACAAAGTAATCGAGCTTGATAAAGAAAGCCGCCAGATCAAGCAGGAGTCCGATGATCTTAGAGCAAGCAGAAACACAATCTCCAAGCAGATCGGCGTTCTTATGAAAGAAGGCAAGAAAGAAGAAGCTGAAAAAGTAAAAGCTGAAGTTACCAAGAATGCAGAAAGACTTTCACAGCTCGAAGAGAAGCAGAAGGAAGTTGATGATGAGATTCTTAATATCATGTATCAGATTCCTAACATCATCGATCCTTCAGTACCGATCGGAAAAGATGATTCCTGCAACGTTGAAATTGAAAAGTTCGGCGAGCCTGTAGTTCCCGATTTTGAAGTTCCATATCACACAGATATCATGGAAAGATTCAACGGAATCGACCTTGATGCTGCAAGAAGAGTAGCAGGTAATGGTTTCTATTATCTCATGGGTGATATCGCAAGACTTCATTCTGCAGTACTTGCATATGCAAGAGATTTCATGATCGACAGAGGATTCACATACGTAATCCCACCTTATATGATCCACGGTAATGTAGTATCAGGCGTTATGAGCTTCCCTGAAATGGATGCCATGATGTACAAGATCGAAGGCGAAGATCTGTACCTTATTGGAACATCTGAGCACTCAATGATCGGTAAGTTCATCGATCAGCTTCTTCCTGAAGATGAGATGCCATACACTCTTACATCTTATTCACCTTGCTTCCGTAAGGAAAAAGGTGCTCACGGAATTGAAGAGAGAGGTGTTTACAGAATTCACCAGTTCGAGAAGCAGGAGATGATCGTTGTCTGCAAACCCGATGATGCATGGAACTGGTACAACAAGCTCTGGCAGAACACTGTAGATCTTTTCCGTTCACTTGATGTTCCTGTAAGAACACTTGAGTGCTGCTCAGGCGATCTTGCTGACCTTAAGGTTAAGAGCTGTGACGTTGAAGCATGGTCACCTCGTCAGAAGAAATACTTCGAAGTTGGAAGCTGCTCTAACCTCGGTGATGCACAGGCAAGACGTCTTAAGATCAGAATCAAGAGCAAAGATGGTAACTATTTTGCTCATACACTTAATAACACTGTTGTTGCTCCGCCTAGAATGCTCATCGCATTCCTTGAGAATAACCTTCAGGCTGACGGATCAGTTAAGATTCCTGTAGCTTTAAGACCTTACATGGGCGGAAAAGAAGTTCTTATTCCTACGAAAGATTAAATCATAATGCACAAATATATGAGAGCTGTCGGTCTTGCAGGATTGCAAGGCCGTGGTGCGCTCGAGAAGCTTTTGGAATATTGCGTTCAGCATGCTGACGAGCGAGATTATTATAAAAATGAAGATGATGAGATATTCGCACAGTTCACAAAAGAGTTCGCACCTGGACTGGGAGTGGTAGTATACGGCCAATTTAAGAGCGACAACCATTTTATATACGAATATTATTATCCATATATAAATGGTGGTGTGACATCATCATCTGAAGACATAACTGTAGAGCAACATGCTGCCACAGATTCTTATGCCGGAGTCTGCGACGATCCAAGAGTTGGTATCACAATGATATTTTATCTTCAGAATATGATGGAATATCTCAGGATCACAGAGAACGGCCAGAAGAAGATAACCGGTACATCTGTTACTTTGTCAGCTCTTTCTGTTCAGGGAACAATAATGTTCCCTATAGCTAAAACCCCGAATCAAAAGAGGCTTCTCAAAAAGAAGCGTCAGGCAAGAACAAAACTTGTAAACTCTGCAAGAAACGGGGATGAGAATGCTATTGAATCTCTAACCCTTGATGACATGAATATCTACACTACCATCTCTGATAAGATCCTTAAAGAAGATGTATACACACTTGTAGATAACTATTTCATGCCATACGGCGTTGAATGCGACCAGTATTCGATCATGGGTGAGATAACAGATTATAGACTTACCATCAATACCTACACCAAAGAACCTGTGTATATCTTAAGTGTCACATGTTCTGATGTAGAATATGACATAGCAATTAACCGCAAAGACCTTTTGGGAGAGCCTGCGGTAGGCAGAAGATTTAAAGGAAATATCTGGCTTCAGGGTCATATTAACTTTGGGAAATAAAAAAGCGGAGTTCATCCTGAACTCCTAATGTATTTAAAAAATAATAGATTGAAAAATTTCATTTATTATGTTAAATTGTAAAAGTGCCTTTTGTAATAAAGAGGCACTCCTACGTTTGGGTAGCTCAGCTGGATAGAGCGTCCGCCTCCTAAGCGGAAGGTCGGGGGTTCGAATCCCCTCCCGAACATTTTAGTTTTATCTGTCGTAATTTTCATTTCTAGTACATCTTAGGTTTTCCAAAATTTTTCACAAATTATCAGGCAGTACTAAACATATTGAATCTTAATTAAATTATTAATAAGTTTTAGGGGTAATTATGGGGGAAAATAAGATTCTGCTTTATACTCGCGATCATGATCTGCAAAAAATCCTGAAAAAAATTGCTTTACCATATGTCAGTTTTAGGTATAATTCAACATATGAACTTGAAGTATGTAATAATATGTTAGGAATCTACAAGAGCCTTAACGAACCAACTACCAGAGTTGATTATTGCTGCTTTTATTTGGAAGATGAGAAGGAGCTTGAAATATACAAGAATATAAAGAAGGACTTTCCTCATCTCCCTATGCTTTTATTTGCATATTCCAAAATTGATCATAATTTATTTTTCAGACCAGGTCTTTTCCCAGAACTTCTGGTCACAATAGATATAGATTCAAAAACTGCGCTTAAAGTAATAATCGATATAGAAATTGCGATGAACAACATAAAAGAGTATCTGGACAGCTATCAGCCGGACGAACTTAAAGATCATCGAAAAAGCATTCAGTCAAAGCTGGATAGAAATAATATTACTCTTATAAGCGGTGAAGAAATAATAAGCATTGAAACTGATAAGTCATCCGGAAAACGCCTTCAAAAAATCCTGACAACCAGAGGAGAGTATTTTTCCAGATTAAGTATTTCCGAAATCGAAGAGATTTTTGCTACAATGTTATACAGGTGTAGAAGAGATGCACTTATCAACAAAAGCCTGATCGTAGGATATAATATCAACAATTTAGAAGTCCAGTTATCATCAGGCAATTATGAATATACCGTTAAAGCTTCAAGAGACAAATTAAATGAAATACAAAGCGCCTGCGACGTATTTTTTAAAAATGCCATGGTGTGCTAAATTTTATCGTCATAAGCTGTACACTAGCAGCATGGAGACTCACATGAACTGCACTAACTGCCAAAGAGAAATACCTGATAACATCAAATTCTGTCCGCATTGCGGCCAGCCTGTACAGATCAAGAAGACCAAAGGCAAGGCTAAAAAAGTTATTCTTGCTCTGGTTCTTTCATTTGTTATATTAGCCTCATTTATCGGATACAGAATTTACAGCTCCCACAATGAAGAAGAAAAGCCTTCAATCGAATATAAGTACTTAAATGGAATCACCTATTGCACTGATGGCGTAATATATGTTGATCCTGATATCACGGATGATTCAGATCCATATGTGCTTGGTACAGAAGACGAAGAACTTGTAGATGAGTGTTCTTTCATATATCTATCGACTTTCAGCCCGGATACATCGACCATATTCTACATAGCAGATATGGAAGTAAAAAAGACCTATGTTTGCGGCTCATTATATAGCGTAAAAACAGAAGACATAACAAGTGATGCAGATGAGACCAGAAAAAAATCCACACTGATATCTAAAGATGTCAGTGGATATTATGTTCCATCCGGAAAAGATAACGGAGTCCTGTATCAGAATGTTGATGAAGAGTTGTACTTCTATTCAGATTACGGCAACGAATATCTTATGGATATAGACGGCATATCAGATGTAAACTGCATCTATAACTATGGAAGCTCTCATATTCTTTTAACTCTCAAAGAAGGTAAGAAAAATAGTTCAACCAGTATGTATATTGGAGCTGGATACGAAATTTACCATTACGATTCATCCACCAAGAAGCTAAGCATTATCGATGATGAGACATCCATTCCGGTAGGAAAATACAATAAGCTTGTATATACCAAAGAAATTAATAGTAAAACAAGCAGTTTTGATATGTGTATGGCCGAAATAACTGATGAGGGAATTAAAACCACCAAAATAGACGAAGATATAAATTATATTGATGAAACCTATTTCACAGATGACATAACACATATTACATATACCAAAAAAGGTGAGCACTACGAGGATGATTATACGTATGATCTTTTTACATATGATAATGGTACGATAACAGAACTTGGCGAAATTGATCTTTCTAGAACAACTACTGAATATGTAACTTTCTTTAATTATTATGAACCTGATGATGAAAAGAAGAATGATACCCAATATTACACAACAGGCACATCTGAAGTATATGAATCTCCTTTTACCAAGGTACTAAACGCACAAGTTGCAATAGACGAAGGCAAGATCCTGATCCAGGCATTAAATGAAGACAGTGTAAGCTGCGTATATCTATGCGATGTAGCATATGGGAAAGAAATTTCTAACATCCAGATGGTCGCTTACAACGCATGTGTATCCGGATCATATTCAACCAATTATTTATTCTATGCTGCGGGTGAAAAAACAAGAAACCTGTATATATCAGGCGACGGTACTTATAAGCTGATGATGCATAGCGTTCCTTCTCAAACATATGTTTACGTGAAAACAACACCCGTCATGGATGATAACGCATATTTCTTTTTAGTAAATTTGCTTGATTATGATACCAGCTCAACTATATATGACATCTATATAAGAGACGATGACAGATATCTTTCAAGGGTTGAGACGATGGTTGAAAACATAATGATCACAGGCAAAGGCGCTGTTTATACTAAAGATAAAGCCCTTTATTACTACAGCGCTGAAACAAATGAAGTTGAGAAAATTGCTGATAGTACCTACTATTATGAAGTGGGCAACAAGTATGAAACCTCAATTTCTCTAAGTACATATATATACTAAAAATAAACTTCGTACATATAAAGATCATTTGTAGATAGTTCGGATATAGATGATTTTTTATATGTACGAAGTTTTTATATGAAAAGATTTTTTCAAATTATCCTCTAAAAGTATTTTAATTATGTAACAAGCAAAGAACTGGTGAATTTTGGAATATTTTTAACTTGTGGTGTAAATTGGAATGCATTCCAAAAACCACCATATATTGTATAAAAAATTATTCCAAATACAAATTAACGGCTTGTCACACATAAAAGTATTGTTTATAATAAAAATATGGTGAAGAAGAAAACATTTGCAGATCTATCTAATAGAATGCAATTTCAGTCAAAGGCATGATGCAGGGTTCTCCTGCGTCATGCCTTTTGCGCTTTTCAAGGGGGCGTTTTTCTTCTGAGAATAGGGAGATTGGAGGAATCTGCACGTATGAAGAAGACTTATGTAATCGACACAAATGTCCTGATTCAGGCTCCGTACGCGTTGGAATGTTTCGAGGACAATAACCTCGTCCTTCCACTGGTCGTACTCGAAGAGCTCGACAGACTCAAGAATGCAGATGGTGAGAAAGGAGCTAATGCAAGAGCAGCAGTTCGTTATCTTGAAAATCTCAGGATGACAGGAGATCTACTGAAAGGGGTTGATTTAAAAAGCGGCGGAAGCGTTCGCGTAGAAAAGAACTGTGTAAGCGTAGAACTTCCGGAAGATCTGCCTGATGACAAGGCAGACAACAGAATCCTCCAGGTTTGTAAAGGACTTGTGGATGAAAAGAAAAAAGGCGATCAGATAATTCTGGTAACCAAAGATCTTCTTCTGAGGATCAAAGCTCATATAATTGGTATAAAAGCCGAAGACTTCACAACAGAGCAGATCACAGATGAAGATGAACTCTACACAGGACGAAATGAGGTATTCGTTCCAGAAGAAGAAATCGATAGTTTCAAAAAAGACGGGATACCTGTTGAATGTCTGTATGATACAGATGAACAGGGAAAAAGAATCGAACTTACTTTCCATGAAAATGAATTTGTAATATTAAAGCCTGACCAGTCTGACAGAAAGTCACTGCTTGGTCGAGTACGGGCAGGCAAGGTCGTACCACTTAAGTATAAAAAGTGTAAACCTTATGGAGTTACTCCAAGAAACGTAGGCCAGTACTTCATGCAGGAAGCCTTAATGGCAAGTGCTCAGGAAGCACCACTTGTCATCATAAAAGGTATGGCAGGAACAGCCAAGACTTTCTACTCACTTGCAGTCGGACTTGAAAAGGTATTCAACAACGTAACAGGTGAATACAGAAGGATCATAGTATGTCGTCCCAACGCTCAGTTTGACGATGACATAGGTTTCCTTCCGGGTGATGAGCAGGAAAAGATAGCACCTCTCATGAGGCCCATAATCGATAACCTGGAACAGATCCTTGATTCAGATGATGAGCAGCGCTACGGAGATGAAGAACAGCTATCTGACAAGATAGCTGAGATCTTCGATCGTGGAATCATCCAGACAGAAGCTCTGAACTTCATAAGAGGAAGGTCCATTGCCAAAACCTACCTCATAATCGATGAAGCCCAGAACATGACACCTAATCAGGCAAAGGGTATTATCACAAGAGCAGGTAAAGATACCAAGATCATACTTCTTGGAGATCCTAATCAGATTGATAAACCTTTCCTTGATAAAAGAACTAACGGTCTGTCCTATGCAGCTAAATGCATGAAGAACAGTCCATACTGCTGGCAGCTGACGTTGTCTGCAGAAGAGTGCGAACGCTCCATGCTTGCAATGGATGCGATCAAGAGACTCTAAA
>JAEEGL016307165.1_pt1 | contig 15872 bp, 1 predicted proteins | sample 9134231 | NCBI WGS metagenome assembly JAEEGL01 (sample SAMN16246548, study PRJNA631951) | gut metagenome | biome: gut microbiome; feature: rumen; material: fiber-attached | host: Bos | place: Iran: Karaj | collected 2018-10
ACAAACGATTGAAGCAACGGCTACTGTAAGAGAATGGACTACTATTAAATTAACTATTACCAATTGGCTTTATCAAACTCAACGATTCCATGTGAGTTGGCCTGATCCTGAACAAGGTGTATTTATTAAAGGAGCGAATACTATCGATGTAAGTTCGAATAGTTCTAAGGAATATAAACTATCTTTTAGATCATTAAAAGAAACTCCTTATAGTTTCAAAATAACCTTCGAAAATGTAGAAAATAAAGAATATGTTTTTTATAACATAAATGTCTCAATGACTTCCGCTAAAGCCTTTAAAGAAATAGAACTCATAGGTCAAGTAAGAGATATTGTTACTGGGTCATTTACAGTAAATAATCCACTAAATATAGAAGTTACTATACCCAAAGAACAAATTATTATAGAAAATGAATATTTAACTATATCTCCGGAAGTTATTACAATTCCACCCGAAAGCGAAGTTACTGTGGATTGTTCCTTCCGTCCTTTAGTTGTAGGAAAAATAAATACAAACGTGACAATAAAATCTACTGAATTAGGTGAACTTAAATATCCTATAAGCATAGAAGGTACACCATCCCCTCCCCAAATAATGCAACCAATTCAAGCTTCATTAGGTAGTGATAAAATAATCCAAGTTAGTTTTACTCATTTCATTAAAAAGCCAACTACTTATACAATAAAAGTGGAACAATATTCCGAAGGAGTACCCTTTAGTGACTTTGTACCAGAAGTTAATAGTATCAATGTTGATTTGAGTAAAGGTGGTCAAGCCGAAAATTCGTTCAATTTAAGATATGAACCAAGTAACATTGTTGAAAGTAAATGTCTATTAAAAGCTTCGAGTCCTGATGGAGGTGAATATCAATGGATTATAACAGGGAAACCTTCATTCCCTCAAGCTCAAGGACCATTTAAAATACCTCCTGGTAAAAGTTATAATTTGGAATTTAAGAATCCGTTGAATGAAGCTGTGGAAGTTAATGTGAGATTTGATAATCCTAATTTCTCGGCTGGAAAAGTTAATACCAAGATTGAAGCAAAGAAAGTGATGAATGTTCCTATTGCGCATAAACAAGTCAATAATGAATATGGCAATACTGGAAGATGCATTATTACTATTAATAAATTGCCGCCATGGGTTTATTATCTTAGTGCTGAATAAGAAATATTTGATTAGAAATGGAATGATTATAATAATAATTAATTAAAATAATAACAATTATTTATTAACTTAGAATAATAACATGTCATAACATAATCCAATTATTATTCAGCACTTAAATAATAAACCCATGGTGGTAACTTATTAATAGTAATAATACATCTTCCAGTATTTCCAAATTCATTACTGATCTGTTTATAAGCAATAGGTACATTCATGACTTTCTTAGCTTCTATCTTATTATTAACTTTACCAGCAGAGAAATTAGGATTATCAAATCTAACATTAACTTCAACAGCTTCATTCAATGGATTCTTAAATTCCAAATTATAACTTTTACCCGGAGGTACTTTAAACGGTCCTTGGGCTTGTGGGAAAGATGGTTTCCCAGTAATAACCCACTGATATTCCCCACCATCAGGTGATGAAGCTTTAAGTAATCCCTTACTTTCAACCACATTACTAGGTTCATATCTTAAATTAAACGAATTTTCGGCCTGCCCACCTTTGCTTAAATCTACAGTTATATTATTAACTTCAGGAACAAAATCAGTAAATGGAACACCTTCTGAATATTGTTCTACTTTTATTGTATAATTAGTAGCTTTTTTAATAAAGTGAGTAAAGGTAACTTGAATGATTTTATCACTACCTAGAGAAGCTTGGATAGGTTGTAATATCTGGGGAGGTGCTGGAGTACCCTCTATACTTATAGGGTATTTTAGTTCCCCTAATTCAGCTGATTTTATTGTGACATTAGTGCTAATTTTTCCTACAATTAAAGGCCTAAATGATACATCTATTGTTACTTCACTTTCTGCGGGAATTGTTATAACATCAGGGGATAAAGTTAAATATTCATTTTCGATAATGATTTGATCTTGTGGTATGGTAACATCAGTATTTAATGGATTGTTGATTGTAAATGAACCAGTTACTATATCTCTTACTTGACCAACTAATTCAACTTCTTTAAATGTTTTAGCTGGAGACATTGTTACATTTATAATATAGAAAATATATTCTTTATTATCAACATTTTCGAATGTTATTTTAAAGTTATAAGGAGTTTCTTTTAAAGATTTAAAAGATAATTTATATTCTTTTGATGAATTTGATGAAACATCAATAGTATTAGCGCCTTTTATAAAGATACCTTGTTCAGTTTTACCCCAACTTACATGGAATCTTTGGGTTTGATACAACCAATTAGTAATAGTCAATTTAATAGTAGTCCATTCTCTAACAATAGCAGTAGCTTCAATGGTTTGTTGGGCCGAGGGGGGTAGAGCGGTACCTAAAACTTTATAAATTTTAGCAGTTCCGTCTGGAATAGGGAAGAAAACAGTAGCATCATGTTCTTTGCTTTTTTCATTTGGATCATCTGGATGTACTTTACTCATAGTTAATGGCTTATAAGTTATAGTATAAGTTCCTTCAATACCTGGTCCTATTTCGAACACTTGATCACTTCCGGTGAAATATGTAACATAACTTTGTACACTAGATGATATAGATGGTGTAATTCTCCATTTTTTATCAGTTGGATTTTTAATTTTAATTTCATAAGTAACAGGCACTCTAACTTGTGTTTCTATCTTCTTTTCGAAAATGCTGTCAGCAGGACATGCTATAGATTTTCCATATAAACTTATATCAACTGGAGTATCAAATTCTTCTATATAGCATTTAATATGCTCAAATTGTATAAGATTATTTACTTCTTTAGGATGGAAAATAATTTGACAAACTACCTCTTCATGTGGGGGAATACTAGCTTTTTGTGGTGTAATCGTGAAAAATTTAGTATAACTTTTTTTCTTTCCATCAACCAAAGCCCAATTAAATACAGCTGGAATATCTCCAAAGTTTTTCAATGTTACAGTTCTTACTGCATTTGAATTAACAGTAACAATACCAAACGAAGGTGCTTCTCCGACCATTTTTACATCAACACCATATGAAGCTCCTGTAACACTTAATAATCTCTTTTTTTCACTATTGTTTATTTTCATCATTAAATCTTCCGTAAATTGTGGAATTCTTATATTAGGATTAAATGTTACCTCAGTTTTAAATAGTTCTTTTGGTTGTAAAACATGAATTAAAGGTTTAGTTGCTTCTTCTGGGTGTTCATTGACAAAATCAGTTTTTATCGATAAACACCTTTTAATAAATGTGCTTGGGGATTCGGGGTATAATTCCACTGTTGCCATCATTTTACCTCTGTTGATAATATTAAAAGATAATTTTTTAGTTTGACCTAATTTTATAATGTTGAAATTAAGGGTTTGTAAAGATGGATCTTCTAATTCGACTTTAAGTGGTATACCTTCACCAGTGACTTCAACATCAACATCATATATATTATTAAATTTAAATTTAATTATATCTTTATATTTGACATATTCTCTGGGAACAAATTGGATCGGAATTTCCAAAATATCACTTTGAGTTTGATAAGGTAATATAACTTGCCCTGTAGATAAAAATACTTCCAAATATTGTTTATTTTTATAATCGCTTTCTATAGTCAAAGCTTCTTTGTCCATATTTTTCACAGTAATTATTTGAGTATTTGGCACTGGTTGTCTCATTACATAACAAGGACCAAAATTACATTTAATTGAACTAAATATTATTTGTGGTGATCTTGCTTTTGCATTTAGTAGGAAAGTATATGTAGGTCCTGATATTATATTTAAAGATATTTTATGATTAGATAAATTAATTTTATTTAAAGGTAATAAAGTTAAAGTAACTACTGTTTTATTACCTTTAGTGACTGTACCACTATCTGGTGATATTTTTAAATAATCTGCACCGTTTTTTTTAAAGGCATAATGGAAATTAAATCCTCCATTATTTTCTATTCTTATGGATCTTTCTCTTTTATCATTAATAAAGAATTCACCAAAATCAATTTGATATTCTTTATTTTTTAATAATTTCATCTCAGGTTTATTATCTAAATATACACCATGAACAATAGTATATCCAACACCTTTTACATTTAATGTCAAAGGTTTCATTCTTTGTTTTATTCTTAAAGATAAATTATAATTAAATTCTTTTTCTACCCTAGGCATAAATGTTATTTCTACTTTAGTACTACTTTTTGGTTGTAAAGTACCACTTATAGGAGTAACAAATAAACTATCACCATAAGATACATTACCCTTTATACTCTCTTTATCAAAGGAGAATTTATATGGTAAATGTTCTTCGTTTATGATTTGAATTGTTTCTTTTTGTCTACCCCCTAATAATAGGGGACCGAAGTTAACTTTACCTACATTAAATAATATCATAGGTTCTCTAGTTATACCATGGCATATAAATTTATGTATTTGATTTTCATTTATTATTTTAAAATTCCAAAAAGCTTCATGATTTCCTAAACTATTTGGTACGTATTCAAATATCATTTCAAATTTTTTTCCTGAATAAATAATACCTTTGGGTGTTAAACATTTAAATACTTTATTAATGTTAGGTATTAAATCTTCGTCTGGTTGTTCCCATTCAAATTCATATCCTTGATTTGTTGGATTTAATGCAAAGAATCTCACTGTGTTTTTTATCATCATTCCCACACTTTCGAATTCTAAAATTGTTGCACCATTTTCTCGTTTTATTCCACTTTGGATTTCAAAGTGACATAAAGGTCTTTCAGCATCTCCACTTAATTCTATTTGCAATGGTTTTAAAGATGGGTCTAAATCTTTTATGTTACAATTTAATATACGTTTGAAATTAAATTCGTCTATTTCTAGTGGACTAAATCGCAAAGTTATTATTTCGTCACTTTGTGCTGGAATTGTGCCTTGTTGGGGACTTATTGAAAAGGCTCCTCCTGCATTGTCTTGAGGGGTTAGACTTTTATCATATGATGTTAATAAGTTGTTAGAGGCATATCCTGGTAAAACAGGATTTGGATTTGTGAAAGAAAATTTATAATTAAGAGCAGTCATAGATGCATTTCTTAATTGGAAATCGAATTTTCTAGTACCAAACATAACAGTAGGTTTAAAACGAATTTCTTTTATCTTACATTCATATTTAGCATAATCACTTATAGCCGTAACTTTAACTGGTAAATATTTCTCACTTTTATCCACAATATTAATTTCCGGCTCAGGATTAGTTTCTTCCATATCAATGTCAGCTTCTTCTTTACTTTCTTCAGGTACCACATTTTTATCTCCAGGTTTACCTTTCGCATCTTTTTTAGTATCTTTTGGCTTAGCAGGTGGCTTTCCTCCTTTTACATTAGTTAATTGATTAATCAAAGCTTCATGTTCATCTTTTCTTTTTTGCATTTCTTCTTTTCTTTTTTCTAATATTGCCGCTTGCTGGCTTGCTGTTACTTTTTTCATAGTTTTCATGCTTTCATCCCAGTCTGTTTCACTTATACCTTCTTTAAATGAAAATTGTTTTAATTCTATAAATAAATCTTTTAATATATATTTAACTGTTTCTTTACTACAAAATTTAACTTGTATTTCTTTTTGAGTATGTGCTAACAAAAATCCGAAAGTGGGATAAAAGGTTAAAATAGGTTCTAAATTATTCACAAAATTAAATCTGAAATGATTATCACTATTATTAATTAATGTTATATTTATTACTTTTTCAGCATTTACACATACATCTCCGAATTTTAATTCTACGTCATTAATTAATCCTTCGACACTAACCGGTTCGAAATATCCTTCTCCTAAAACATTTAATTTAGGCTTTTCATAAGGGTTAAACATAGTTTGATATTGAATAACAGCTTTTTCGACCTTTTCATGATGTGGGTTAAATTTAACATCAAATGCTTGATATTTTTTAGGTTGTATAGTAGCTGTTGTGGATGATTCGAAACTAAAACAATCATGTACTAGGGGCTCAAATTTTACCGTGGCAGGTACTACTCCCTCATTTTTTAACACAATTTGACCCATAGCACTTTTATTTAATCTTGTCTTTTTAAATTTAAGTACGGGATTTCCATCATTATCATATTCATTAGGTGATTCGAGTAGTAAAGTAGGTAGAGTACCTTCTCCCCTTAATTCAAAGCGCAATGCACCAGTCTTTTGATCACTACCCCCTTCTACTAAAGCTTCGAATAAGCCACTGTATGGCATCACATTTGTTGGCATAAATGTAACTGTAACATATTGACTTTCTCCTGGATATATTTTAATTGGGGCATTGGATGAAGTACTAAAGGCAAAACCTTCTGATTTACTATTTGTTCTAGGCTTTACATTTATAGTTACTGTACATGGTATTTTGTTATTATTTATTAATTTAAATCTTTCACTGACCCCATTTGGATTTTTACTAGCTATTATAGTTCCAAACCAAAATACTTTTTCAACAACACCATATATTCCACTAGTTATTACATTTTGCCTATTAATGTCAGGACTTATACTTGGTAAAACTGTTTGCTCTTCAAAAATACTGTCAAAATCTTGTGTTTCTATGCCAGGAATACAACTTTCTGCCACTAAATCAAAAGGAATACCAAGGGGATTATCCTCAGGTTGTCTACCTTGGATATCTATTGCTAAGTTAGCACTACAAAATTGTTGTCCTTCTGCATTAAATATTACATCTATTTTGGCACTACTACCTGGGGCTATTACACCTTTGAAATTTTTTATTTGATATTTACCTATTGTTAATACATCCTCATTACCTCCTTTTCCTTGTTTTTTTTTGTCTTTATCATCAACTTTTGGTTTTTTATCTTGTTTTTTTCCTTTTCCTCCACCTTCAGATAATTCTTTTAATTCTTGTTCTTTTCTTTTTTGCTCTTCTATTTCTTTTTTGTCTTTTTCTTCTTTTATTGCTTTCATTTTATTTATATCTTGTAAATATTCAAATATTTCATAATTAAAATCAAATTGACCTTCGTTTCTTATTTCTATTGATCTTGTGGCACTTTCATTATATTGTAAAGACCCAAAGTTAATACTTTTTGGTGGATTAATTGAGTATTTACTGAAATAAGAAGCAACATTGACAAATATATTTAGATCTTTATTTTTACTACCTTTTTCTCCTTCAAAAATAGATAATTTAATTTCACTAGAATTTCTTTGTGGAGAAATATTTATATCTTTATTATATCTATTAAATATTGCATATATATTGGCCTCTTTTCCAGGTTCAATAACACCTTCAGTAGGTTCAAATCTAAATAATTCTTGCCATAATTTTTTCATTATTTCAAATTTAAATGTTATTTTATAAATACCTAAATTTTTTAGCATAAAAGGGAATGATTTAGGCTCTTTAACTTTAACATTTCCGAAATCTATTATCTTTTGTTCATTATCTATTACTAAGTCCACTGATACTTCAAAAGCTTCGGCACTTAATTTAATCGGTTTTGGGTCTAATTTTACTCCATATCCTAAATTATCTTCTACATCTAAATTAAATTGAAAAGCAAATTTATCTTGTTTTTCACTAGAGAAAGTGACTGCTATAGATACTTCTTTTCCTTTTTCTATAATACCATTAACTGGTTCTATTTTGAATACAGGGGGTAAAGTCTCTAAACCCGTTAAAGTCCATTTGCAATTAACTTCACTAACATTTTTCATTTTGAGATATTTTGTCCTAGATTGATTTATGACTAATTTCTCAAATTCGATATTATCCGATTCTAAATCTACTTTAGGCTCAGCCCCTTTGCATGTCAATAAAACTCTAGTTGGTATTGGATTATCTTCTATCAAGCAAATAAGTTCATCTTTGTACTCGGTTTGCTTAGTGGGAAAGGCATATACATCTAATTCAGCAGTTTGTCCAATTTTTACTTCAATAGATGATTTAGGTAATAAAAATGGTGTTTTTTGCTCTCCAGATGGTTCTCCTTTTTTTGGTGGTTTTCCCCCTTTGGCTTTTGGGTCTAAATTTGCTTCAAAATTTGGGTCCGTTGATTGGCCTGGTAGATATGGTAATTTAAATCCTAGTCCTTCAAAATTCATACTTGATAAGAAAGTAAAATCTACTTTTAGATCATATTTTCCATTATTTGTAAAACGTAATGTTTTCCTGTTTGTTGTTTTATATTTTTCTAGTTCTCGATTAGGGTCATTTGTTATTAAAATATATCCAAAATCTTCTTCGTATTTTTTATTAAGTCCTTTTAGATTTATAGCACCTTGTTTTGGCCTTGAGGTTATTGTTGTCATTGATGGATATTCACTTTGTCCTGTTATTTTTATTTTATATTCAACTGGTGGGTATGTCATTACTTCAAATAAGAAATCTTGTGTTCTTTGACTAACATCTTTACAGAAAAAGCAAACAATTGCTTTAGCTGTGGCATTTGGTTCTATTACCCATCTTGCATCATCTTCTAATATTTCCTCTGGCACAAATTCTTCTTCTCCTGCAGGAGCTTTTGGATCTTTTTTAGGTGGAGGCTTTTTCTTTCCTTTTGGATCCGCATTTTCTGCCTCTTTTTTTTTTAAATATTCTTCCTTCTTTTTATCGTTTTCTTTTATTTTTTCTAATAATTCTTCAAAAGTTAAATCTTTATATTTTTCATTAACACTTTTTAATGTGAAATTTTCTAACATTTCATGTTTAGGTCTTATATTTGGCCTTTTTATAGTTTGATATTCTTCATCTGGGGGTATGGGTAATTCTTCTGGGTCATGCAATTTAGGATCAGGGATTACTTTTAGATAACTTTGGAGTAATTGAGGGATGCAATTTTCAAACATTATTGGCACAATTTTTCTTTCCATTTCAAATTTGGGCAATTCTACCACAGGGGGTTGTTCTTGAGGGGCTCCCTCTTCTTCTGGAGGGGACTCTGGGTTCCCTTCTTCTTTTTTTTTATCATCTTTTTTTTCTTCTTTTTTATCATCTTTTTTCTCATCTTTTTTTTTATCATCTTTTTTTTTGTCATCTTTTTTCTTATCATCTTTTTTTTTGTCATCTTTCTTTTTATCTTTGTCTTTTTCATCTTCTTTTTCTTCCTCTTCTTGAGGTTCTTCTTTTGGTGGATTAATTCTTCTATCATATAATTCATTAAACTTATTTTTCATTCTTTCTACAAATGATTCATATTCAGCTTTTTCTTCTTGGGTTAATTCCTTTGGAGCAGAATTTGCAACACTATTTAATGGAGCATTTTCTTTAGAAAATGTCTCCAGCATTTCGTTGAATTTTTTTACAACTTCTGGATTAATGGCAGGTTTCTGAATTTCTACTTTTTTTTGTTCTTTTCCCTTTTTGTCTCCTTTTTTATCTGATTTTTTATCTGTTTTTTTAGCATCTGGTTGAGTTTGGGTATTTTCATCCTCTTTCTTTGGGGATTCAACTGGCTTTTTTACAATTATAGGCTGTCTTAAAGTCATTTTTTTCTTATTCAATTTTTTCTGAGCTTTAATATACTCAGGTGATAATTCTTCTATATAATTAACCCAATCAATATAATGGCATACATCTAATCCTTCTTTATCTTTAGGAAAATCGAAATATGCCAAATATAAATTTTCGTCCACGAAAAAGTCTTCTAAATATTCCAAAATAGTTTCAGGACTATCTAATAAATCAGTATTTAAATCATCAAAAACAACACCTATTCCACAATCTTGTTCATTTAATCTATTTTGTAATAATTCAAAAAATATTTCTTTTGATACGCAATTATACATATTTTCACTAGGTGGGTCAGGTACTACTAATTTTTTATTTGTTTTTGCTTGTTTTACCAATTTATCATGAGCTACTTTTAATTCATCATATTCTTTCTTTTTTTCTTCTTTATATTTCTCAATTCTTTCAGTAAAATCAGGGTGACCATTGTCTAAATTCCATTGAAGTAAATTTTTTATAGAAACAACACCTCTAAATTGTTTTTGCATTTGTTGTCTTATAATGGAAGTTTTTCCACTTTTTTCAGGTCCAATTAATATAATATTTAATCTATCTTTTTTATCTATAGCTGGAGGAATTTTTACATTTATTTCATCTTCCATTGCTTCTACTAATAAAGATATTTTTTCTTGGTGATTTGGTGTAAATAAATTTTCAAATTGTTCATTTACACTTTTTAAATATTCATCAGTATACTCTTTGAATTTTTCTATTTTTTCATTTAATTTAGTATTAAATCCCTGGAATTTACCCCATATTGGTTCCCCCGCCTCTCTTATTTTTATATCAATTTTATCATCTGGATTTTTTATGAAATTTCTATAATATCTTAAGATATTTTCTTCTTCTTTATATTTTTTATCAAAATCAGTTGAATACACTTCTATTTTTGAATCATTTGGATTTTTTATTTCAATTTGAGCAAAACCATATTTATAATAAGGTAATATCGGTCCTATTTTAAATTCATTAGGTGTTATTAGTAAATCTAGTACTTCACTATTACCTTTAACTATTGCTTCAATATTTTTAGTATTATCTGTTATCGAAAAAACAAATCTTGCTTGATATTTTTTTTTCTTAAGAGGTACAAAAGTTGTAGTTAAAGTTAATTTTTTCCCTGGGGCTAATTTTCCGTCTTTGGGGAATATATCAAATGCTGCTTTTTCTTCTTTTTTTTCTTCTTTATCTTTTTTACCTTGCATATCTTTACATGAAACAGACCAAAAACAATCTACTCTACTTATATTTTCAATTCTAAATTTCATAATTTTTTTTCTTCCTAAATATACTCTTCCCATATCTAATAATTGTGTATTTAAAGAAAGATTTGGTATAGCAACAAATGAATGTAAATGTATTAAATATACTTCTCCACTTTCTAAATATATTTTCATAGTATTATTTACATCTATATTTGCATTTATATTGTTAGTCATATGATATACTGTTATTGTTAAACTTTTTCCTTCTTCAATAAAACATTTGTCATTATTTGTACCATTAACCACTGAATAGCCTTTAGCATATAATTCTTTTTTATCTATAGTTAAATTAACAGTACCTTTATTAACATTAATAACTTTGAATGAAACAGCACCTTTATGTGTTGCGACTATATTTCCGAAAGAAACATGGTATTCAGCTATTACTAAATCTTTCATATATCCAGCTAGTTGACTCTCCCTATATGCCGCACTTCCAGCATTTACATTTTTTGTAGGTTGTTTTCCTGGTACATATATAGAAGTTTGTTGTGTGTTTAAATTTGCAGCAATTTCCCCTTTTGACATTTTATCTATTATTTTATCACATAAAAGATTTCTATTAACATCAAATTCATATAAAGTATTATTTGATACATCACTGTTATTTAATTCATTGGGATTAGTTACAGTCATAACGCTTCTTTTTATATTTTGTCTTGATTTAGGGAAATAATCATCTAAAGCTTTTCTTCTATTTAAATAATCAACTTTTGTTTCTTCGAATAATTTTTGGTAATTTTCTTCAACTCTTAATAAAGGAGAAGATAAAACAATTCCAGAATAATATCCTACAGCTTTTATTTTTATATGATGCGGCTCAAAATGGGCAATTTCTACAATTATTTCATCATCTAATTTATCAGGGACTCCTGGTATTACTTCTATAAGTATTTTTTTACTTTCCCCTTTATTTACGGAATCTATAGCATTGGTAAGTGATAAATATCTTAATTTATCAGTTTTATACGTAATTCTATAATCAAATGGTACTTCACCTTCATTTTTTATGAACATTTCCACTTTTGATGAAGTATTAAATGGTACTTCACCATATTTTATCGAAAATTCTTTTTTGTTAGAATCATATATATCCTCATTTACTTGTATTTTATATTTTATTTCACTTGCTTCTCCAATTAGTTTTAAATCATATTCAGGGCCACCTTCTACTAAGCATCTTGCTATAGCGGTATATCTTTGATTAGGTCCTGGAGTAAAGGTAATTGTTACTTCTTCACTTTCTAATTCACCTTTTTTTAATCTTCCATTCATTGGCACTATGCTAAATACTTCATTTAGTGGTATTCTCCTTGTTACATTTTTTCCTCTTTTTAAACTTTCATATGAATTTTCTAACTCAATTAATTCCCATTCATATATAACATCTAAATCACTTGAGGTATCTCTTTCTAATTTTATTGTTTTTTTTGTGAAAGTATCATTTAAAAGACAACCGAAATATAATTCATTTGGCAAATTTTTGATATTAGGGAAATTTATCTGGACGGTCATTTTTAATTCTTCTACTTTTTCATGGTTATTATGTTTAAATACTAATTTTCCTTCAAATGTTTCTATTCTTTTTTTCTTTTTATTAGAACTAGGGTCGAAATATACTTTTATTTGCACAGAGTCATTTTTGGCTATTTTAAAAGTGTTTTCTTTAATAGAAAAAGGCTCTTCAGTTTTTATGGTAAAATCAGCTTCTAATAAAGATGCATTTTTTATTGTTAAAGGTTTGTATATAGTATCTTTGTCATTATCTTCATCGTTTTTATATGAATAAAATAATTTAGGAGGGTTAAATTCTAAATGAGGATCAATAAAAACAGCTCTAAATTCTACTTCCCAAATTTCTGGCCCATTGTTATCTGTTGCCTTATAACAATGTACTCCATAAATAGCTTTTATTTCACCAGGTTTTGGTGAATTTGCAAATAAAACCATTTCTCCTTTTTTCCTTGAAGGCAAAGATCTTTTAGGACAACCTTTTAAAAATTTAAATACTTCTAATTCATCTTCAGTATCATTTTTCTTTTTTTGCTGTTGTTCTTTTTTTTCATCTTGGGGCTTTTTTTTTGGTTTTTTAGATACGAATGAAATAATTTGATCACTTCTACCCCTATTTTCAAAAGTTATAGTTTTTTTGGCGTCTTGGCAGGTAAAAATAATTCCAAAATCGATAACTTTCATGTCTTGAGTGGGGACTATAGTAGTACCCTCCCCCGATGCTCTTAAAGTAACTTCAAATCCATCACTGTCTTCTATTTTAAAATATAATGTTTCAATAAATTTTTGTTGTTCATCTGGTTTACAATAAATTATAACTTCTTTTTTTTCATCGGCTTTTATTTTACCTTTAGGGTCTTTGACATAAAAAATACTTCCTGGGGTTTTCATAAAAGCGGTATATGTAGCTTCAATTGGTGATATATTTTTAAGATTAATTGTCATAGGTTTTTCTTTTAATGTAGTTACTGTACCAAAATCTACATAATTTTCTTGGCTTTGAATTTCTTTTATTGCTTTTGTATCTTTATAACTAGGAATAGTCATTCCTTCTTTTAAGAAAATTACATCAGGTCCTTTACTCATAGCTATAACTGTTATAGATGTTATATAATTATTTTCTTTTTCTCTTGGATTATATCCTTTTGTTTTACAATCTATTTCTCCCTTCACTCTCAATTGATTTAATTTTTTTGGAATTAATTTTACATTTAAAATTACAGTTTGTTCAGGAGCAATTTGTCCACTTTGTTGATCGCATGTAAGCTCCCCGTATCCTTTTGATTGATCATCTTGTTTATTTATTTTAAATTGAGTACTTAATAAGCTTGAAGTATTATGTAATTTAATAGGTAAAGTTACTTCTTGTTTTAAATAAACATTTCCAAAATCCAATAATTCCATAGGAGTTATTTCTACTTCAGGTACTTCACATATACCACTTACTGGTAAAGTAAGCATATCGAAACCAATCCCTATCATATCTAATAAAACGACAATATCATAAGGTCTTTCTTTATCTGGTCTAAAAGTAATATCTATATCTTGTTTTTTCTTTCTTTCTACTCTTCCCTCTTTTGGATTTATTTCAAAAACCGTTTCCATAGCTTTATCATTATCTTGACTATCTGTAGCTATCCTTAATCTATATTCTATATCAACATCACTTTCATTAAATAATGAAACAGATTGTTTTTTATCGAATCCCATAGATACTTTTTCAAAATCAATTCTTTCTACATTAAATCTGCAATAAGGAGCAATTACATGCCCTTTAAATACAATAGGAATACTATCTTTACTTTTTCCGATTTTTATATTGAATTTTTCAGAAAATTCTCCTAATCTTTCTGCTTTGAATATTATAGGAATAATTTGCTCTCCAGTTGATTTTTCATCTCTGGGGGGTATGACTCCAGATACCCTATCGAAAATGAATTGTTTTCCACATGGGGTTCCAGGCATTTCTATAGTAAACTCACATGGTATGACTCCTATATTATATATAATTAATTTTGGTTCTAAGGGAATTTGATGAGTTATTGGCACATCATATAAATTAAATTCTGGGTTATTTACACGTGCTTTTGGTCCTATTCCCCTACCTCTAAGCTCTAATTTTATCCTTTTTTCACTTCCAGTAACGTCTAAATAGGCAAAGATTTCTTTGTAGTCTCTAGCTTCATCAGGTCTAAATGTTACAGTAATTGTTGATTTTGTATTTGGCCAAACTTTTCCTGTTAAAGTTTCTATAATAAAATTTGGATGTTCAAAACACATTTGATCTTCATTTAAACTTTTTTTAATTTTTTCAAATCTTCTAGCAATAATATTTTGATTTTTTAAATGATTTCTTTCATTCATTCGAATAATTTCATCTTCATCATATGAATCTTCTAAATCTATTGAAGTATCATCTTCATATGGATTTTCTTCATATGTATGCTGTAATTCATTTAATATTTTTTCTTCTTGTTCTTGTTTTGATAAATTTTGGAAAACTTTTTGTTTAGCTTCTTCCTCTTTTTCTTTAGATTCAAATTGTTTCCAAACAAATTCAATGGGAACACCAGTATCATTAGTTATAGTTACAGTTTTCTCGGTATGTAAAGTAATATAAGCTGGCTCCATTTCTAATATTTTAGGAGAAATATCAACAGCATCATTTTTACTTTTTCCACAAATATTTATAACATGATCAGTTTCATCATAGGTTAAAATCATTTTTTCTTTATAATTTTTTTCTTTTTCAGGACAAAATGTGCAAATAATTTGTTCATTTTTTCCTATGTCTAAAATTCCCTCTTTTTTAGAAATTGTAACACTGTTGGACATGCATTTTAACATCCATTTTGTAATTTTTTCTCCAACATTTCTAATAATAAAAGGCTTTTCTATTTTGTATTTAACAGGAACCTCACCGAAATCTATATTATCGGTGTATTCAATATTTACTTTGCATCCAATACCTCTTATTGGAACAGTAAATTTTTCTCTTTCAGTTATAACTACTAAATCGTAAGAAATATCTGATTTTGCCTCTGGTGTAAATTTAATTAAATAAGAAACTTCCATACCTGGGGCTACTTTTGTATTCGCTGATTCTCCCTCGTCATGGTTTGATTTTGAAGATGTTGATGTTATATAGGGTAATACTTGAAAAAGACGGTTTTCTGGATGAATTATACTGACTCTTCTTGGCACTTCATCTCTATTTCTTAATTTTAAAACTTTTGTCAAAATTTGGAGAGGTTCATAATCTTCGAATAAAATTTGACTTGGCTCTGGTTGAAATATGGGTTCATCTACACTTACAGCACATTTTGGATGTAAGGAATTATCTGCAATGTTTAAAAATTGGATTATGTTTATCTTTTTATCTTTTTCTTTCCGTTTTGATTCCTTCCGCTTAGGTTTCATTTATTTAATTAAATGTTTTGAATTATATAGATATTTATATTTAATGGATAATTTAATTTTTTTAAATTAATTTGATAAGTTTAAATTTAATATATTTTTTTAAA
>JAEEGL011200334.1_pt1 | contig 15871 bp, 9 predicted proteins | sample 9134231 | NCBI WGS metagenome assembly JAEEGL01 (sample SAMN16246548, study PRJNA631951) | gut metagenome | biome: gut microbiome; feature: rumen; material: fiber-attached | host: Bos | place: Iran: Karaj | collected 2018-10
AATTATCAAAAAGCTATATGATTTAACTGATGCAAAGTTAAAAGAGATTTCTGCATACGTAGAAAAATTCAAAACTTTCTCTAAATCTAAAAACAACAATGTGTTCTTCAATATTGAATTAATTGAAGAGGCTATAGAGAAGGGATTGCAAATCTCATTTAAGTACTACGTATATGATGAAAACTACAATCTTGTAGAAAAACATCCAGGCAAAATTTATACTGCATCACCATATAGATTGATTGTTAAAAATCAAAGATATTATATGATGAGCAAGGATCACGAAAAGCAAAAGCTAGTTTATTTTAAACTAGATAAGATGCAAAATATCACTATTACAAACAAAAAAGCTGAGTCTATAAATACTCTAAATTCTTTCTCTCATGGTATCAATGATAAGGTACTTTTCGATGCGCTTCCATACCTATTTTCAGACAAGCCTGTAGAGATAGTTTTAGAGCTTATAGACAAGGCAGCTGTAGATATTATAGGCGATTGGTTTGGAGACAATGCAAAATATTCAAATTGCTCAAACGGCAGAAAGAGAGTAGCAATAAAAGCTTCTCCAAATGCTATGAAATATTGGGCACTTCAATATATGGATTGCGTTAAAGTTGTGTCTCCAGAACCACTAAAGCAAGATATATTAAATTGTCTAAATGCGAGTGTTTGCGAATACTCTAAATAATACTTGTTGTTTCATTTTCATACCTTCCTTTGCGAAAGTGGGGCAAAATAGCCTCACTTTTGCGTTATTTTGTGGGTTTAGACAGAATATGACCACTAGATGTTGTGGTTTTGGGGTTGAAAAATATTAAAATATATTATAAAATATATAAGGCGTATAGAGCGCATAAAAGGGGGCATATTATGGAAATGAAATTTAAAGGTTACAAAGGTTACGAATTAAACGTATTAGTATGGGACGAAGTTAAATCTCCTAAAGCAGTAGTGCAAATTGCACATGGTATGGCAGAATGCGCATCTAGATATGCTGATTATGCAAAATTTTTAAACAAGAACGGATATATTGTTATTGCTGATGAACATAGAGGTCACGGCAAAACAGCTCAAGGAAAATTAGGTATTGTACCAAAGGGCGATTGTTTCTTTGATACAATCGAAGATATGGCATTGTTAACAGACTATGCAAAAGAAACATATAAACTACCAGTTATCTTGTATGGTCACTCATATGGTTCTTTCTTAACACAAGGCTACATTGAAAAATATTCAGATAAGATTTCAGCAGTGGTTATTTGTGGTTCAGCATATATGTTAACAAGTCAAACAAAAATGGCAGGCGCATTGGTTACACTTCAAAATGCAATTTGTGGACCAGATAAGCCAGCTAAATTAATTGCAAATATGTCTTTTGGTGGTTATGAAAAACCATTTAAAGATGAAAATAGAAAATTCGCTTGGGGCTCTAGAGATGTAGCTTCTTGTGAAGCATATAACGCAAACCCATTCTGTGGATTTACATTATCTATTGGCTTCTATAAGAGTTTCTTTGAAGGTTTAAAGAAAATTTATGGAGATGCGCCAAAGAGCATAAGAGCAGATTTACCAATGCTTATCATTTCTGGTGATAAGGATCCAGTAGGTGGAATGGGCGAATTGGTTAAGAAATTATATGATATGTATAAATCATTTGGCTTTAATGTTGAGATGAAGTTATATAAAGATGCTCGTCATGAGATTTTGAATGAAATCAATAAGGAAGAAGTTTATCAAGACACATTAAAGTTCTTTGAATTAAATAACAAATAGTAGGTAAAAATGGCAGAGAGTTATGGAGCAAAAGACCTTGAAGTTTTAGAAGGTCTAGAGCCGGTTCGTGAAAGACCGGGTATGTATATCGGAACCACAGGTTCAAAAGGTATGCATCATATACTATGGGAAATCGTAGACAATAGTATTGATGAAGTTACAAATGGATACGGTGATTCAATCGATATAGAAATTTTTGAAGACAATTCAATATCAGTACAAGATAACGGAAGAGGTATTCCAGTTGATATACACCCAAAGCATAAAGTTCCGGGTGTATACCTTGTATTTACAAAATTGCACGCTGGCGGTAAGTTCAACAACAAGAACTACAGTTTCTCTGGTGGACTTCATGGCGTAGGTGCATCAGTTACTAATGCTTTATCAGCTTGGACTAAGGTTCAAATTTGGAGAGATGGAATGGAATATGAAGTTGAATTCTATTCTCCAGAAGTTAATGGTAAAGTAAAGAGCGGTATTATCAAGAAAGAATTAACATCTAAACCATGTGCAGATAAAAAGAAAAAGGGAACAAAAGTTACATTCTTGCCAGATGAAAGAGTGTTCAAAAATGAAAAGTTTGATTTCGAATTAATCAGAAAGAGAATTAAGGACCTTGCATTCTTGAATGCAGGTATGAAGATTTCTGTTACTGATCATAGACAATTAACAGATTCTGGAAAACCAAAGAGCAAGTCATATTGCTATAAGGGTGGTATTTCAGATTTCGTTCAATATCTAAACGAAGGAAAAACTGTTTTATATCAAACTCCAATTACAATCGAAAAGAAACAAAGCAATTTTTATGTATCATTGTCTATGCAATTGACAGATACATACAGCGAAAATATTTATAGCTATGTTAATAACATTCCAACAACAGAAGGTGGTACACACGAAGTTGGATTCAAGTCTGCTTTAACAAAAGCATTAAACGATTTTGGTAGACAAAAGAACTTAATCAAAGAAAAGCAAGATAACTACTTAGGTGAAGACTTTAGAGAAGGTCTTACAGCAGTATTATCTATTAAGATGCAAAACGTTCAATTCGAAGGCCAAACTAAGACAAAACTTGGAAACCCTGAGGCTAGAACGATAGTTGAAGGTTTATTAACAGATGCAATTAAAGACTATTTAAACAACAAAGCAAAGAAAGATGTTATCGATGCAATATTCAATAAAGCAGCACTTGCAATGAAGGCAAGAACAAAATCTGCTGAAGCTAAAAATATCGCAAGAGCTATTAAATCAAATGGTACATCTTCTTTAGTTGGTAAATTATCTGGATGTTCAGGAAAGAAACCAGAGCTTAATGAATTGTTCATCGTAGAAGGTGATTCTGCCGGTGGTTCAGCAAAGCTTGGTAGAGATCCAAAAACTCAAGCAATCCTACCACTAAAAGGTAAGCCACTTAACGTTGAAAAATGTAGAGTAGCAGATATCGTTAAAAATGACGAGTTGATTTCATTAATCAACGCTTTAGGCGCAGGATTCGATAAAGATTTCAATATTAAGAACTTGAAATATCATAAGATTATTATCTTAGCCGATGCCGATGAAGACGGCGGACATATTAGATCAATCCTTCTAACATTCTTCTTCAGATACATGAAGGAATTAATCACAAATGGAAATCTATTTGTAGGTATGCCACCTCTATACAGAATTACTGATAAGAACGGCATTAGATATGCTTACGATAATGTAGAACTTCAAAAGCTTTTAGAAACTGCAGCTAAAGGTTACAAGTTAAATAGATATAAGGGCCTTGGTGAAATGAACCCATCTCAACTTTGGGAAACAACTATGGATCCAAAGCGCAGAGCGCTTATGAAAGTAACAATTGAAGATGCAGCAGAAGCTGATCACTTAATCACAACCTTGATGGGAGAAGAAGTTGGCCCAAGAAAGGAATACATTTATGAATACGCTAATTTCAATAAACAAGATGAGTTTAAAGAAATTGTAAATAAGGGATAAATATGCCAAAGAAGAAAATAGAAGATACTCAAGAAGATACATCTAAGATGCTTGAATGTACTGTTGAAGAAGTACTTCATAATTCTATGATTCCATTCTCTGAGCACGTTATTATGGATAGAGCTATCCCAAGAATAGAGGATGGCTTAAAACCAGTTCAAAGAAGAATCCTATATACAATGAGCCAACTTGGCATCACTCCAGACAAGCCATTTGTTAAGAGTGCGAGAGTTGTCGGTGATTGTTTAGGTAAATATCACCCACACGGAGATAGTTCGGTTTATGATGCTATGGTAAGACTTGCGCAACCATTTAACGTAAGAATGCCACTTGTATCTGGACAAGGTAACTATGGTTCTGTCGATGGCGATGGTGCTGCTGCTATGCGTTATACTGAAGCTAAGCTTGCGCCACTTGCTATGGAGCTTTTAAGAGATTTAGATAAAGATACTGTAAAGATGGTATTGAACTTCGATGATACTCTTGAAGAACCAGATTTATTACCAGGACGTTTCCCAAACTTATTAGTAAATGGTTCATCAGGTATTGCCGTTGGTATGTCTACAAATATTCCAACACATAACTTAGGAGAAGTTATTGATGGTGTTTGTGCATATATTGATAACAGCAAGATTACTCTTGATGAAATGATGAAATATATCCCAGCTCCAGATTTTCCAACAGGAGCCTTAATCATTAAGGGCGAAGGTATCAGAGATGCCTATGAAACTGGTAAGGGTAAAGTTGTTATGCGTGCTAAAGCCTCTATCGAAAAAGATGGAGATAAAGAATGTATCGTAATTACAGAAATCCCATTCCAAGTAAATAAAGCTGAACTTCTAAAGAGAATTAATGGTTTAAGAGAAACAAAGAAAGACTTATACGGTGGTATCCAAGATATCAACGATGAATCAAATAGAGATGGTATTAGATGCGTAATCAAGATTAGAAAGGAAGCAAACGCAAAGCGTATCCTTGCTGGTCTATTCAAATCTACTCAATTAGAAAGCGCATTTAACGTAAACATGATGGCTATTGCTGATGGTAAGCCAGAACAATTATCTTTGATCGGTTACATCTCAAGATATGTTGAATTCCAAAGAGAAGTTATCTTCAAGCGTAGTGAATATGATTTAACAGCTGCATCAAATAGAGCTCATATCTTAGAAGGTTTATTAATTGCAGTTAACAATATCCGCCGTGTTGTAGATATCGTATTATCTTCATCAACATATGAAGAATCTAAAGATACTCTAAGAAAGGAATTCAATTTAACAGATAAACAAGCTGTTGCTGTATTGGATGTACCTCTAAAGAGATTAAATAGATTAGACGTTCATAAGATGGAAGAAGAATTAGCAGATCTAAAGAAGAAGATTGCTGAACTTCAATCTATCCTTGAATCTAAGAAGAAGCAATTAAATATCGTAAAGAAAGAACTTCTAGAAATTAAAGCTAAATATGCTACTCCAAGATTAACTCAAATTATCGATGAGGATGAACATCCTCAAATGATTAAAGCAGAGGAAATCATTGAAGCTCATTTAGTTTCTGGTTATGTTCTTCTAAATCACCAAGGCACATTGAGATTTATGCCAGATAAGGCATACAAGATGGCCCAAAAGAATATCGTAAATTGCGCAGCTAACGAATTGGTTAAGATGGCAATTAAGGTAAATGGTGATGAAAAGCTTATTGCCTTAACTAAGAACGGATTTGCATGCGTATTTACAGTAGATATGCTTGGCGAAGATAAGTGGAAGTCTAAGGGCACAATGGTTAACAAGCTTGGAAAGCTTGATTCAGATGATTCTATCGTTGCTGTATTCTCAGAAGCACAAATCAAAGATAAAGAATTATATTTTGCAACTAAGGGCGGAATGATTAAGAAGAGTGCTGCCGCTGAATATCCAATGGATAAGAAGTCTACATATCCAGCAATCGTTCTAAAGGATGACGATATTGTTATCAATGTAGAAATCGTTGATAAATCAAAAGAATATATCTTATTCGTAACAGAACTTGGTAATGTTCTAAATGCTTATGCAGATGTTCCAGAACAAGGCAGAAGATCAGCGGGTGTTAAGGGCATCAAGTTGAACGATAAAGACTCTGTTAAATACTGCGCTCAAAATTCAAATGAAGGCGAGTTAGTTGTACTTCTAGCTTCAGGTATTGCAAAGAGAGTTATCCTACCAACAATTGAGCCAAAGAATAGATACGGAAAGGGTGTAACCCTTTGTGATGTATCAAAGCCTAAGGAATTAGCATTTGTATCTATGGTTACAGAACCTTACGATTTTGCTATTTATTTCATCGATGGCGATATGGTAGCTGTTAATACAGAAGATGTTGATATTGAAGCAAGAACAGCAAAAGGAAAGAACCTGCTAAAGAAAGTTTCAAAGAAGAAATATGAAGCTGTAATTTATGCAGCATATGCACACAATTTAATATAAAACGAATGTAGGTTGCCGGCGGGCAACCTACTTATTATATAGATATTTATAATATCTTGTGATAGAATTATAAAGCGATGATTAAAAGAATATTTATTGAAAAGAAACCTAAATATGCTACATCATACATTAAGGTAAAGCACATACTTGAATACCTTGGTATTAGTGTTGATGATTTTAGACAATTCATTAGAATAGATATCGATAATATATCTGAGAATGTTTTTGATATTGCAAAATATTCAGTTTTTTGTGATCCGCTAACAGAAGTTGTATATGATAAATTCCCAGCACCAAGAGGATATTTAACTTTAGTTATTGAATCAAAAAATGATGCATATAACAACAGATTATCAGACATTTATTCATCACTTAGATTAATTACAGATTTAGAGCCAAAGATTAAGATTGCTACAGTTTATGCAGCAACAGGGATTACTCAAGAAGATTTTAGAAAGTTTAGGGATTATCAATTATCAAACGGATTTACTCAAGAAGGCACTATGGATATGCCTACAACGTTAGACGATGAAGAAGAAGAGATTGATGAAACATATAACGTTGATGGCTTTATAAAATTTGACAAAGAACAATTAAATGCGTTTATTACAGATAACAATTTATCTTTAAACGAAGATGATATTGTAAATATCCAAAAATATTTCATTGAAGAAGATAGAGATCCAACTCATCTTGAAATTAAAGTTTTGGATGCTTATCTTTCAGATAGAGTAAGACATAGAACATTTAATACAAAAATTTCAAAAATAGATATTAAATCTGAAAACCCACATATAGCATCTGCATATAAGCTTTATCAATCAATGAGAGATAAAGATGCAAAAGATGCTATGACATTGATGGATATTGCTACTATTTCTAAAAATACCCAAATTAAAAAAGGCAAGTTGAAAGAAGTAGAGATTTCTCCAGAAACTCACTCAGCTACAGTATCTGTTGATACAGTTGTAGCAGATAAGAAAGAAAAGTGGTGGGTATCATTTAAAAACGAAACAGATAATACACAAACAGAAATAGAACCATTCTCTGGCGCATCTACATGTATGGGTGCAGTATTGAAGGACCCAATTTCTGAAAGAACTAATGTATATCAAGGTATTAGAATTTCAGGAAGTTCAGATCCAAGACAAAGAGAATCTTCAATTGAAGGAAAGATTTCTCCATATTCAATCTCGAGAATCTCAGCAAAGGGCGCTTCATCTCAAGCAAACCACTTTGGTGTTCCAATCAGTATGGCACATGAAATGTACCATAAGAGATATAGAGCAAAGCATTTAGAGTGTGCGTTTGTTGTCGGTGCAAATAAGCAAGAGAATGTAATTCGTGAAAAAGAAGTTAAAGACGATGTAATTGTAATCGTTGGCGCAAGAACTAAGGCTGAAACAAAGATTAGAAAGGGAGATCCTCTAATTCTAAAGAGGATCCAAAGATTGTTTATTAAGCCTGAAGCATCAACACTTATTAAGAAAGCTTATGATATAGGTATTGGCGGTATTGCTTGTGCATTAACTGAAATGATCGATTTAGGTGTAGATATTAACCTTGAATTGATTCCAACAACTACAGAGAATATTAAGGGCGAAGAAATTGCTGTATCTGAAACTCAAGATAGAATGCTAGTTCTTCTAAAGAAAGATGATGTGGCTAAATTTATTGCGCTTGCAAGTGATGAAAATCTAGAAGCTGTTGCTATAGCAACAATTACATCAACAAGACGTGTAAGAATGTATTACGACAATAAGTGCTTGTTCGATATTAGAAAAGGCTTCTTTAAAGAGAATGCACAAGTAGATGGCAAAGCAGTAGCAAAGGTTACAGATGGCAATGCTTATGACTTTATAGATAAACCACAAAAAGAGACAATGGATTTATTTGAAAACTGTCAATTTAAGGATGCGTTATTGCATGAATTGAATCGATTACAAGTATGTTCGCAAAAAGGATTAAACGAAATCTTCGATTGCTCTTTAGGTGGTGTATCAGTCCTAGCTCAATATGGAGGCAGATATAGAATTACTCCAACTATTGCGTCTGTTAATAAATTGCCAACAAATGGATTCACAGATACAGCGACAGCTGTAACATATGGATGTATTCCTAATCTTTTAGAAAGATCTCCATTCTTGGGAACTATATATTCAATTGTTTTATCTCTATCTAAGCAAGTTGCTTGCGGTGTAGACATCGACAATGTTTATTTATCTTTACAAGAATATTTTGAAAAGCTAAAAGATGATCCAGAAAAATGGGGTACGGCAGTTAGCGCTATGCTTGGTGCTTTATATGCTCAAGAAAAGCTTGGAGTATATGCAATTGGTGGAAAGGACTCTATGAGCGGTTCATATGAAGATATGGGCGTTCCTCCAACTGTTATTTCATTTGCTTTAGGTATTACAAAAGCATCAAAGACAATTTCTAACGTATTTGATTATTATGAGGAAGCATCATTAAACGATATTTACCAATTACCTCTAAAGAGAGATGAATTCGGTGTTCCAGATTTCAAGTATTTGAAGAAACTATACAAGGCTGTAAATAGAGCAATCATTACTGGCGGAATTAAAGCATGTAATGTTGTTGAAGAAGGCGGCGTACTAAGTGCAGTATTCAAATCTTGTATGGGTAATAGATTAGGAACAACTTGGGATGAAATCCATGAAGATTCATATTCTCCTCAACTTGGTGATTTCGTAATTCAAGGTGATGATCTATCTGAACTTGCAGAGTTTGAACTAAAGCATATTGCAAGAGTTAACAAAACTCATACGGCAGAACTATGCGGAGAAGAATTTAAAGTATCTGATGCAGTTGATGCTTATCAAGATGCATTGGAGAGCGTATATCCAACAAAGACTAAAGATAGCGGAAACGCAGGAAATATTATATGCTGTGCTAAACAACCAGCGGTTGCTCCAAAGGGAATTGCAAAACCAAGAGTTGTTATTCCAGTTGTAGATGGAACTCTTACAGATAAAGAAATGGTAAGACGTTTTGAATTAGCTGGTGCTATCGTAGATAGAATCAAAGTTAAGAACTTATCATACGATGATGTCTTAGAATCAATTGCTGAGTGCGAGAAGTTAATTAACAATGCACAAATCATTGCAATTCCAGATGGTGTAAGAAGCTTAGCGTTACAGATTTCTATTTTATTTAGAAACTCTCAAATTTCAGATGCTATTTTGAATTTGATTAACAATAGAGATGGACTTATCCTTGGTATAGGTTCTGGCTTTAAAGCACTATTGAATTTAGGATTATTGCCATATGGCCAAATCTATCAAGAAAGAAGACAAGATACTTTAACACTTGCAGAGAATGCTATTCCAAAGCATATTTCATCCATTGCAAAAGTTAGAGTAGCTACAAATAAGACACCATGGCTATATTCAAATAAATTGAACGAAACATTCTTAGTTCCTATTTCACATAAGGAAGCTAGATTAACGGGAAACGATGAAGCAATTGAATCTTTGATTAAACAAGGATTAGTTGCTACTCAATATGTAGACGTTTTAGGCAATGCTACTATGACACCTCCATTTAATCCAAATGGTTCAGCATTTGCTATCGAAGGTATTATTTCAGAAAACGGTAGAATCTACGGAAAGACTGGTAATGCTGAATTAATATCTAACGACCTATTCAAGAATATTGAAGGTAATAAGGATATGCAAATATTCGAAAACGGGGTGAAATATTTCGAATAATGTCTCAAATCACTCAAGTAATTCCACAAAAGAGAAATAAAGAAAGATGCAATCTATATATAGATGGTGAATTTGTTTGCGCGATGTCTATGTTTGTCGTTGTGCAAAATCAATTATTACCAGGGAAAGAGATTACTCAAGAGAAATTATTAGATCTAGTTTTTGAATCAGAAAAAGATAATGCATTTAATTATGCGGTAGACTATATATGTAAGTATGTGCCATCAAGAAAGCAAATGAGAAAAAAGCTTTATGAAAAGAAGTATTCTACAAAAATCGTAGATTATGTAATTGATAAATGCGAAAAGTATGGCTACATTGATGACGAGAAATATGCACAAAGCTACGTGTTCCAAAATAGAAAACTAAAAGGAAAACTTAGACTTCAACAAGAATTGATGCAAAAGGGCATCGATAGAAAAATAATTGATGAAGTTCTACAAGACTACGACGAAGAAGACGGATGCTTGATACTTGCAAGAAAGAAGGCATTAAACAAGGATTTAGAAGATCCAAAGGTTTATGCACAAATAGTTAGATTCCTACAATATAGAGGATATAACTTCGAGCAAATAAAAGAATCTATAGATAAAATCCGTCAAGGTGAGGAGCAATAATGTATAGATGTGTCTCTATTAAACAAATGCAAGATTTTGACAAAGCTACCATTGAAAAAGTTGGTTCAACTAATTTAATGGCAAGAGCTGCTAAAGCAGTTTATGATGAAATCCAAGAAAAAGATAAGAACATTTATATCATCTCTGGGAGTGGTAATAACGGAGGAGATGGCGTAGCGCTTTTAGAACTATTCCAAAAAGATGGATATAACCCAAAACTATTTTTGGTTTCAGATAAAGTATCTGTTGATGCTCAATTCTTCATAGATAGAGTAAATAAAGATTATATTTTTAATATTAAGGATTGTGATTATAAGGCAGACATCATTGTAGATTGCATTTTAGGCACAGGTTTTAAAGGAAATGTCAAAGATAATATCAAAGATATAATTGAGAAAATTAACGAATCTAGTGCATATAAAATAGCTGTAGATATTCCAAGTGGTTTAAACGGCCAAAGCGGTCAAGCAAGCATTGCTGTTAAAGCAGATAAAACTGTTGCAATTCAATACGCAAAATATGGTCATTTCTTAAACGATGGAAAAGACTTTATTGGCGATTTAGTTATAAAAGATATTGGCATTGAAGCCATTGAAGAAACAGCCCAAATTATTGAAGAGAAAGACATAGTCTTTCCTGAAAGAAAAGAAAACTCAAATAAGGGCACATATGGAAGATCTGTTATCATTGGCGGATGTAAGAATTACGTGGGCGCAATTAAGATTGCAAACATGGGCGTTTCAGCACTAAGAGTTGGCGCTGGATTAAACGCAATTGCTATACCAAAATCTCTAATGCCAGCAATACTTCCAAGTATTATTGAAAGTACAGTAATTTACCTTGATGATGAAGACGGGAACTTAAAGTTCAACAAGAATCAATTGAATGATATTCTAAAGTCTGCATCAGCTATTGCTGTAGGTATGGGTATGGGCCCAAATAAGGCTGAAAACAAGAAGATTATAAAGTATATAGTCGAGAATACGACAAGACCGGTTTTAATTGATGCTGATGGCTTAAATGCGTTTGAAGATGACGGCGCATTCTTATTGCATCACGACAACGTAATTCTTACTCCTCATCCAAAAGAGTTCCAAAGATTATTCCATATTCATATGGAAGATATCTTAGCTGATCCAATGGAAGCCGTTAAAAATGCTATTAAGTATACAAGAGCAACAGTTTTATTAAAAGGTTCTTCAACAATTATAGCAAGAGGGGATGATGCTTATATTGTTGTGAATGGAACGCCAGCACTAGCAAAAGGCGGTTCTGGGGATACATTATCTGGAGTAATTTTAGGTTTATTAGCGCAAGGTTTTGATATAGAAAAAGCAGCATATATGGGTGCTTATTTATGCGCTAAAGCAGCAACTCGTTGTGAGTATGAATATTCTCAATATGGCGTTTTAGCATCTGATGTAGCAAAAGAAATTAAAAATATTATTTCCTAAATAAGTATTATATATTTTAATTTAAATTTAAATTGCACACACATTACACGTGTGTTATTATTATATTGTCAAATTTTTTGTTTGATAATACGTTATCGAGGGAAGATTATGAAAAAGTTAAACGAAATGCCAATTCTTCATAAGCTATTTAGTACAGATCCTTCAAAGCCTGAAACGGTTCAACCTAAAGAAGCTTTAAGCTATTCATTTGCTGGTTTTGGCCAAAATATCATTTGTCAATTAGTAACAACATTCTTCATGGTTTACTTAACCGATGTTGCTAAAATTTCACCATTATGGCTTGCTTATATGTTCTTATTCGCAAGACTATTTGATGCTTTCAATGATCCAATTATGGGATCTATCGTAGATAAGACAAGAACAAAGTGGGGTAAAATGAGACCTTACTTATTGTATACTCCAATTCCAATTGGTATATTTACAATTTTATTGTTTACTGCAGGCTTATTCTCAGGAATGAATGCTACAGGTAAATTCATCTACGCTACAGTAGTTTACCTATGTTGGGGTATTGCTTATACAATCGTTGACGTTCCATATTGGGGATTGTCTTCATCAATGACAAAAGATACAGAGCAAAGAAATACATTACTTACTGTAGCTCGTTTAATTTGTACACTTGGTTCAGGCTTAGTTTCTGTAGCTATTCCTATCGTAACTGGTATTACAGGACAAACACCAACAGCATATATAATTATTGCTATTGTATCTGTAATTATTGCTGTACCTCCATTCTGGGTTGGCTTTAAGAATACAAAAGAAAGATATTTTGAAGATACTTCAAAGAAGGAATCTTTAAAAGAAAGTTTGAAATTATTAGTAAAGAACAAACCATTAATGTTATTAATTTTAGTAGGTGTATTAGGTGGTTTAAGAACTATCTACATGACAACATCTATTTATTATGCAAACTATAACTTAATGAATTTATCATTAGCTGGTGTTATTTTCTTATTAGTTGTACCAGGTGGTTTATTAGCTACAGTATTAACTCCAGTATTATCTAACAAATTTGGTAAAAAGAACTTATTCATATATTCTCACATCTTTGGTGGTATTTTATTAGTATTGCTATATTTCATCGGTTTGAGCTCAAATGGTACAAATCAAATTTCTCAAATCTCATTCTATATAATCGTAATTATTGCAGGTATTCCAACAGGATTTAGTAACATCCTAACATACTCAATGATTGCAGATTCTATTGATTATCTTGAAGATAAAACAGGAAAGAGAGCAGAAGGTATTTGCTTCTCAATGCAAACACTTATCTCTAAAATCGGTATGGCTTTAACAGCATTCGTTACATTACTAGTTTTAGGTGTATTCGGATATGATGCTGCATTCTTAACAGTATTCCAACAAGGTATTAAAGATGGAGTATTAAAGATGGGAGACGGCGGCGTTATTCAAGCTATAGGTGAAGGCGCTGAAGCATTTAAGGCACAAATTGCTGCATTTGATGGAATCGAATCTTTTGCAGATTTCCAAGTAGCATTCTCAAGTGTTTGTAAGGGTAACTGGATGGCAACAACATTGTTATGTGGTGTATCTATGTTTGCTTGTGTTATTCCTCTATTCTTCTACAAATTCACAGAAAAAGAACAAGCTAATGCTGTTGCAAGAGTAGCAGCTAGAAAGGCTGGTTTAGAAGTTGAAAAGGATGCAACTGCAGATGAAGTTAAAGCTTTAGCTGAATCTAAGGGAGTAGTTTTAGTATTAGGTTCTGATGTAGCTCAACAAGAAACAGTTGTAGAAGCTGAAGTAAATGAAGCTAAGCCAGAAGAAGTAGCTGTCGAAGAGAAAATCGACGAAAAGAAAGAATAATACTTTAGTATTAAGTAAATAAAAACAAAAGGGGAGTTTTGCCGCTCAAATTACTTGGGCGGCAAACTTGATATATTAGTATGGCATACACATCACTTTATCGTAAATATAGACCAATCAACTTCTCAGATATGATAGGTCAAAAGCATATACGTCAAACTTTGAGAAATGCAATTCTTTCTCAAAATATTGCACATGCGTATTTGTTTACTGGATCTAGAGGAACAGGTAAGACTTCTTCTGCAAAGATTTTTGCTAGAGCAATTAACTGTTTACATCCAAAAGAGGATGGATCTCCTTGCGGTGAATGTGAGGCATGTAAGGCTTTAAATCAATCAGATAATTTAGATATTTTAGAATTAGATGCTGCATCAAACAATAGTGTTGAAAATATTAGAGCTATCGTAGAAAAGATTAATTATGCGCCAGCTGCTGGTAAGTATAAAGTATATATAATCGACGAAGTTCATATGTTATCTACAGCTGCATTTAATGCATTTTTAAAGACTCTTGAGGAACCACCTGAACACGTTGTGTTCATTTTGGCAACAACAGATGTTCAAAAGATTCCAGCTACAATCTTATCTAGATGTTTAAGATTTGACTTTAGATTAATATCTAACGAAGAATTGGCCCAACATCTTTCTAAGATTTTTGATAAAGAAGGAATCGATTACGAAAAAGAAGCAGTATACGCAATTGCAGAAGCAGGTAATGGCTCTGCAAGAGACACATTATCTATTGCAGATATGGTTATCTCATATTGCGGTACAAGTAAAATTGACTATCAAAGTGTACTTGAAGTATTAGGCGCTTCATCTCCACTAAATATATATGAGATTTGCGATAACATCGTAATGTCTAGAGTAGATAAGGCATTGGCCTTAACTAATGATTTAATTAATAAAGGTAAGAGCGTTTCTGTTCTTGCTGAAGACTTGGCAAAAATGATGAATAACATTTTATATGTTAAAAACTGCCAAGACGCTAGAGAAATCTTAGCACTTCCTCAAGAACTATATGAAAAGATTAGAGAAACAACATTGGCCGCAGAAAACCATAAGCTTTATAGAGCGGCTGAAATCTTTGCGGAAATTCAAACCACGTTGAGATTTTCATCATTACCAAAAATTGTGCTTGAAACGGCTGTAGCAAAGGCATGCGATGTTTCTTCTTCCGTTGATGAGATTTCAATCCTAAGAAGATTGGCAGATTTAGAGGCATTTAGAAGAACATTCCAAGGTGCTCAAACAAAGGAGGGCACAACTGTTACTGCTAGAAAGCTTTGGGGTGATTTGATGAACAAAATTTCCCAAGATAAATCTATGATTCATTATGAAAGAGGTGTATGTGAATCTTTAACAAATGATCCAACACATAGTATTGAAATCGTAGACAAAGAACTATGGATATCTACTAAAGTAGATAGCATCATAGAAGAATTATTGAAATACAAAGCTACGCTTTTAAGACAAGTGCAAGCTTTATATCCAGAAATTACTGGATTAAAAATTACAAAAGACGTTGAACCAATTGAACAAGCTAAATCTGATTTAAAGAATCTATTTGGCGATTCAATTAATAAATAGGAGGTACACTATGGGATTCGGTCCATATAGAGGCGGCGGTGGCGGCATGGGTAACATGCAACAATTAATGAAGCAAGCCCAAAAGATGCAACAAGACTTACAAAAAGCGCAAGAAGAATTGAAAGACTTAGAAGTTACAGGTTCTGCAGCTTCTGGAATGGTTGAAGTTATGATGACTTGTGATGGAAAACTTTCTGGTATTCATATTAAGCCAGAAGCAGTTGACCCAGATGATATTGAAATGTTAGAAGACTTAATCACAGCAGCATTCAATGATGCTATGGAACAAGTTGAAACAGAGAAGAACGAAAGATTAGGACAATTCTCAGGCCTAGGTCTATAATCTATGAACAATATTGATTCATTAAATAACTTAGTAGCACAATTTACTAAACTTCCTGGTGTTGGACAAAAAACAGC
>JAEEGL011272507.1_pt1 | contig 15871 bp, 9 predicted proteins | sample 9134231 | NCBI WGS metagenome assembly JAEEGL01 (sample SAMN16246548, study PRJNA631951) | gut metagenome | biome: gut microbiome; feature: rumen; material: fiber-attached | host: Bos | place: Iran: Karaj | collected 2018-10
ATCCATAACGGGTTCATAGACAATGAGGAAAAAATATGCTGCTATACCGATCACGAAATATTCGACCGTTTCCACAGAGTCCGTCTGAGAAGGACCGTAGATAAGAGTGAACAACTTACACTCAATGAGTTAAGTTCTTTCAACATAGGGGATTACATCGTCCATATAGATCATGGAGTCGGTATATTCGGAGGACTTGTGAAGCTGACTGACGATTTAGGACGGCAGAGGGAAGTGGTAAAACTGATGTACAAGGACGGGGATGTGGTATTTGTTTCGGTACATTCGCTCAACAAGATATCCCGGTTCCGCTCGAAAGACGGTGAACCTCCTAGGATATACAAGCTCGGATCAAAGACCTGGCAGAATCTGAAATCCAGCGCCAAATCAAGGGTGAAGGACATAGCGAAGGAATTGATCCAGTTGTATGCCAAGAGGAAAGCCTCCAGGGGATTTGCTTTCTCCGCTGATTCATATCTGCAGGAGGAATTGGAATCTTCATTCATGTATGAGGATACCCCGGATCAGCAGAAAGCCACTGAATCCGTAAAAAAGGACATGGAGGATAATTGCCCGATGGACCGCCTGATATGCGGGGACGTTGGTTTCGGAAAGACGGAAATAGCGATCAGGGCCGCATTCAAGGCTGTTTCTGACAGCAAGCAGGTGGTTGTGCTGGTGCCTACTACCATTCTTGCCCTGCAGCACTATGAGACTTTTATTTCCAGGCTTTCCAATATGCCCTGCAGCGTGGATTACGTAAGCCGGCTGAGGACGGCAAAGGAAATATCCGACATAAAAAGAAGGCTTAAAGAAGGCAGTCTGGATATTGTGATAGGAACCCATAAGGTTCTTGGCAACGGGTTTGAATTCAAGGATTTAGGACTGCTCATAATAGATGAGGAACAGAAGTTCGGAGTAAGCGCAAAGGAAAAGATCCGCCAGGTAAAGGAATCGGTCGACACCCTTACCCTGACCGCAACCCCTATTCCCAGAACCCTGCAGTTTTCCCTCCTCGGAGCGCGCGACCTTTCCATCATTAACACACCGCCGCCGAACAGGATACCCATACAGACAGAGATAATCCTGTTCAATGAAAGGGAGATAAAGAGCATAATAAACTATGAACTCAACAGGGGAGGCCAGATATTCTTCCTGCATAACAAAGTGGAGGAACTGCCTGCTATAGGGGAAATACTGCACCGTCTAGTACCTGATATGAGGATATGTGTGGCTCATGGCCAGATGGAATCCAAGGAATTGGAAAACAAGATGTTGGAATTCATAAGGGGAGAAGCGGACCTGCTTTTATGCACTACCATCATTGAAAACGGACTGGATATACCGAACGCCAATACAATAATAATAAACCAGGCGCAGAACATAGGTCTCAGCGACCTCCACCAGCTGCGCGGCCGCGTCGGAAGGTCCAACAGGAAAGCATTCTGTTACCTGATAGTTCCTCCTCTGGTGACCATTACGGATGATGCCAGGAGAAGGCTCAAGGCTATTGAAGAGTTTTCCGACCTCGGCAGCGGATTCAACATTGCGATGCAGGATCTCGATATAAGGGGGGCGGGCAATCTCCTTGGTGCGGAGCAGAGCGGATTCATTTCCGATATGGGATATGATACATATCAGAAAATACTTGCCGAAGCTATGGAGGAACTTGGCGTGGAAACCGGCATACAGGCCGGAATATCGTCCGAAAACTTCATTGAAGACTGTACTGTAGAGACCGACCAGATAGCTTTGATACCCGATTCTTATATTGACATAAATGCCGAAAAGATAAGGATTTACAAACAACTTGACTCCATTTCGGACGACCGTGAAGCGGAGCGATTCAAACGGAATCTCGCCGACAGGTTCGGACCACTTCCCGAAGAGGTGGAAAACCTTTTCAATGTAGTGAAAGTAAGGAATCTTGGCCAGAAACTTGGTTTTGAAAAGATAATCATCAAGAACGGACTGCAGATAATGTTCTTTATCAGCAATCCTATGTCTCCGTATTACAAATCTCCTGTTTTCGACAGGATCATAGAAAAAATAAATTCTGCCGGACCAGCTTTCACCCTTAAGCAAAAGGACGGAAAACTCCGTATAGTTACACGAAACGTGGATTCTATGGAAAAAGCCTGTTCCATTCTCCTTAAATTTTCGTAACTTTGCCTGATTTCACCAAGAAAACCGGCTGAAGGTTTCTGAACGAAGTGGCGAACCTTATCATAGAAATAGGAAACACGGCCCTGAAGGCCTGCTGGTCCGAGGAAATGACCCTCGGAAAAACTTTCAGGTATCAGGGTGAAAAGTTCATGGATTTCATACTTTCCCTTGTCCGGAGGGATAAGCCGGAAGTGATGGTGGTAGCCTCTGTTTCAGAGATTTCATCTTCGGATGAAAAACTCTTGTCGGCAGAATGCGGGCATCTGCTCATTCTAGACGGCGCACATAGGGAAATACTTGAAGAAAAAGGACTTCCGCTGTATCTGTCGTACGACAGGGCCGCTTCGGTGATAGCCGGAAGATACCTTTTCAAGGGATATGGATGTACGATCGTGGATTTCGGAACCACACTTTCGGTGGATTTCACGGACAAGGACGGGATGTATAGGGGAGGAAACATATCTGTAGGATGCAGGACGAGATTCAAGGCTTTGAACCGTTACTCGAGAACCCTTCCGCTTGTCAATACCCCCGATACGGTGGAGCCGGCCGGTCATTCCCTTGTGTCTTCCATCGAATCCGGAGTCATTACGGGCATAAAGTTTGAAATAGAGGGGTATCTGCGTGAACATCCCGGAGATATTTACGTATTTACGGGAGGCGATGCAAATTATTTTGCAAAACGGATGAAAAACTCCATCTTTGTAATTTCCAATCTCGTACTTATGGGATTGGCCTTAATAGCTGACGAATATGTCAAGAAATTTGTTGGTTAGACTGTTGGCGGTATCCGTACTGCTGTGTGCTTTCTTCAGCCTCAGGGCCCAGGATGGCACGCACAGCGCGTATTCTCCATATTCGATCTATGGTATAGGCAATCTGGACAATGGCGGTTCTGCTTTCAATATGACAAAAGGCGGAGTCGGCATAGCCACAAGGACAAACCGCTTTGTAAACTATATGAATCCGGCCTCCATAACGGCCCGGGATTCCTTGTCCTTCATGTCTGATTTCGGATTGAAGTCCGACAATGCCATTTATCGCCAAGGAGATATTAAATCCGGACACAATACTTTCAATATCAACGATTTCGTCATATCCTTCCCGATATACCGTTCTTCCGCGATGATGCTTGGCATCGCACCTTACAGCAGCGTCGGCTACAATTATAACTATCCGATTACCGACCCCGGACTGATAGGCAATACCGGAACCCTCGGATATACGGCCTCCGGATCCGGAAGCATCTATCAGATGTTCATCGGCGGCGCAGTTACATTCTGGAAGAGGCTCTCCCTCGGTGCGGAATATATCTATTATTTCGGAAAGATAGAGAAGAATGTGGACCTGCTGTTCTCGGACGATTCGTTCAGGAGCATCAGCGGCGGATACAATCTCCAGCTGAAGAGTTCGTCGGCAAAGTTCGGCCTGCAGTATGAGCAGCCTCTCGGAAAGAACAATTCGATGGTGATAGGCGCCACTTACAAGCTGCGTTCAAATCTCAATGGTTTTATCAACGATCACGAATACGCCTCTATTTCCAGCGTGAGCGACACCCTTAAGAACACGACGGATACCCTGTCCCTTTCCCACAAGGCCAAGCTGGCGTCCGAAATAGGGGTGGGAATAGCATTCCGTAACCGTGACCGCTGGAGCGTGGAATTCAATTATTTGTATTCCGACTGGAGGAATTGCGGCTTTGATTCCGTGGCCGGACTTTCCAATGACAGTTCCGCCGGTTTCTCTGCAGGACGGAGCCATTCCTTCCGCGCCGGATTCGAAATAACCCCCAACAGGAACGATATCCGCTACAAATACAAAACCTTTACATATCGCGCAGGTGCGTATTATGACAGGGAGTATTACCTGCTGGGAGGGACGGCCGTGGATGCTTTCGGCCTTACTTTCGGTATGACCATACCTGTTTCAAGCGGATATAACGGATTTACTTTCGGAGTGGATATCGGACAGAGAGGAAACGTCGGAAACAACAGGATACGTGAACGATACATAGGTTTCAACATAGGTTTCAACATATTCGACATCTGGTTCAGGAAGCACCGGTACGAATAGTTTTTTCAAGTTAGCACGGTTTTTGAAAAACAGAACACACGGAAATAACTTAACATTCAGGATAATATGAAAAAATTAACTCTCATCTTATTGGCGGTTCTCTCCATATTTGCAGGAAGAGATATGCGAGCCCAGGGAAAATTCGGAGCAGACAGCGCTGAATGCATCAAGTATCTGTCCTATTATCAGGAGTATTACAAGCAGAAGAATTATGATGCCGCCCTTCCCAACTGGAGGAAAGCCTATCAGCTTTGCCCTCCTACGGCATCGCAGAATATGCTCATCCACGGAACCAGCCTGATCAACAGGGTAATCACCCGCAATGCCTCCAACAAGGAATATGTCAACGCCCTGGTCGATACCCTTATCGCCCTTCAGGATGCGAGGATAGAGTATTATCCCAAGTACAAGGAGACGACCCTCAACAACAAGGGCCAGTACCTTATCAAGTACAAGGATGGCGACTATGCGACCCTGTACGGAGAACTTGGCAAGATCGTAGCTGAACTTGGAGACAAGACCCAGTCCAGCATCCTCGTATATGACCTTCAGTCCGCAATCGAACTGTACCGCAAGGAGGCTATTCCCGCCGACGAGGTTATCAACGCCTACAATACCGTAATAGCCTGTGTCACACCTGACGGGACCGAGTCTGAGGAAGACCGCGCCCAGAAGGCAAAGGTAAAGGCAGACCTTGAAGGCATCTTCGCCGACAGCAAGGTGGCATCCTGCGACAACATCATCAGCATTTTCGCTCCCAGGTTCGAAGCCGATCCCGACAATATCGAGCTGGTTTCTACCATCGTGAAACTTATGAGCAATGCCGAGGATTGCATCAGCAACGACCTGTATCTCAAGGCCGTCACCTCGATGCATAAGAACGAGCCGTCCAGCAATTCGGCATACTTCCTCTACAGGCTCCACTCTTCCAGGGGCAATGTCCAGGATGCGGTGAAGTATATCGAGGAGGCCATCAACAGGGAAGGCTCCGACGATGCCGCCGACGCCCAGTACTACTATGAACTTGCCAACTTCGGCCTTAAGAACGGTCTCAAGAGCAAGGCTTTCGATGCTGCGCGCAAGGCTGCGGAACTTGGCTACGGATACGAGGGCAAGGCTTACTATCTGATTGGAACCATCTGGGGTTCAACCTCTTGCGGCGGAGACGAAATCTCCCGCAGGGCCCCTTACTGGGTCGCCGTGGATTATCTCCAGAAGGCAAAGGCCGCAGATCCTTCCCTTGCAGAGGACGCCAACCGCCTCATCGGAAGTTACAGCGCCTACTATCCCCAGTCGGCAGAGGCCTTCATGTACAACATCACCAACGGCCAGTCCTACACCGTCTCTTGCGGTGGCATGACCGCAACCACCACGGTGCGTACGAGAAATTAACATTCATTTGGGACGTATTGCCGGAATATTGAAGACGATTGCAACCGCAGCCGCGGTTGCTTTCGTCGTTTTTTCGTGCAAGGGAAAACTCTCCGAAGCCGACCGCCTCGATCTGTCCAAAACGCCCGTGCAGAGCGTCGAGGATATGTTTTTCGTACAGACGGAAAATGGAGTCCTGAAGATAAGGGTCGAAGCGCCGCTGATGCAGAAGTTCGAAAACGACACGGCATCTTTCGACCTTTTCCCGAAAGGGGTCGCCGTCTATGCCTATTCCCCCGAAGGAGACCTCGAGACCATTATCCTGGCGGAGCAGGCCCGGCACGACAGGGGGCGGAACCGGAAGTCAGAGATATGGGCCGCTTACGGCAATGTCAGGGTGAAGAATACCATCAAGCAGGAAACGATGGAAACGGATACGCTCTACTGGAACCAGTCCGAGAAGGAAATCTATACCGACTGCTATGTAAGGATGTCTTCCCCGTCCGGTTTCATGCAGGGTTACGGTATGCGTTCCGACGAAATGGCGCGCAACGCCAACATCCTTTCTCCGTTCGACAGCTACGGCGTGCTGATCCAGGATACCACCAAGGTGGTCATCGATTCGGCCAATTTCATAGGGCCGCTCCTGAGGCCTGTAAAATAAAAATATAAAGATTTTAAGGTTTTTCGGATAAAAAGTATTATCTTCGCACCCCAAATGTTTTTTATAAGAAAATAGTATAAAGTCAGATAAAAATGGCGGTTCTTCAAAAACTTCGCGGGTGGGGTATTATCCTCTCCATTCTGGTAGCCCTGCCCCTCTTGTTATTCATCATAGACCCGAGCCAGGTCATCACCGCGCTCCAGTCTATGTCTTCCAAGTTTGATGTCGGCGAAATAGCGGGCAAATCCATATCCTATGAGAATTACTCCAAGGAAGTGGACAAGATGGCCCATCTTTCCGAGATGATGACCGGATCATCCTCCAGCAGCGAGCAGCAGCAGAGGCAGATCCGCGATGCTGTCTGGCAGAGCATGCTTGACAAGCACCTGTTCATCCCCGCAGCCCAGGCCGCCGGTATCAATGTCGGCAAGGACGAAATGCTGGATCTCCTCTATGGAGACAACGTATCCCCGGTCATTTCCAACAGCCCTGTGTTCATGGACGAGAACGGCAGCTTCTCAAGGGATGCCGTCATCGACTTTGTCCGCAATGTCGAGTCCGATGAAACGGGTAACCTGAAGGCTTACTGGGACTACATCCAGAACGCGGTGTATACCAACCAGTACTACACCAAGTACAACAATCTTTTCGTCGCTTCCGATACGGACAACGCCCTCGTAACCGCTCGCAAGATTGACGAAAACAACATCCTTACCGATGTCGATTTCGTAATGGTGCCGTTCAGCTTCGCCAAGGATTCCACCGTCGTGGTCGATTCCAAGGAGATCCTCGAATACTACAAGGCCCATAAGAAAAATTATCGTCAGGTTGCAAGCCGCGACATCGAATATGTCGTGTATCAGGTCGTTCCGTCAAAAGAAGACAAGGAAGCAGCTGCAGAGGAATTTGCATCTCTTCAGGATGAATTTGCAACAACTGCCAATATCAAGGCTTTCCTCCAGAAGAATTCCGACAGGAATTATTCCGACTATTTCTACAAGGACGGTGAACTTGCCAGCGTGAACGCAGACGTGGACGCTTTCGTCTCCTCCAACAACAGCGGGACTTCCGCGGTTATCGAAGACGGCGACAACTTCTACGCAGCGAGGATCCTCGAAACAGCGATGCTTCCGGATTCCGTTTACGTCAGGCATATCCTCCTCCGCGGCGACAAAGCCGAGCATCTTGCCGACAGCCTTCTCGGCGTCCTTGGCAAGGGTGGCAAGTTCGACGAACTGGCAGAGGCCCATTCCGATGACAGGAATTCCGCATTCGACGGCGAGATGGGAACCCTTGGCTGGATGACCCAGTCCATTATGATTCCCGGTTTCGAATCCGTTATGACCGCCCGTACCCGTGCACCGTATATCGTTGACACTCAGTACGGAAAGCATATTGTGGAAGTCGTCCGCACCACCAAGCCCGTCCTTAAGAAGAAGGTAGCCATCTACGAGAAGCAGACCGTGGCCTCCAACGAGACTTTCAACAAGTTCTACAACCAGGCCAACAAGTTTGCGACCCTCGCAAACGCGGGACTCGATGCTTATAAGGCCGCCGTCGATTCGATGGCCCATATGAGCGACGCAGTTGCCGGCACCTATTCGCATCCCATGACGGTTTACGAAGGAACCGACACCTACGGAACCATCTCCCACGCAAAGGAAGTTACCCGCTGGGCATTTGACAACAAGCCCGGAAAGGTTTCCAACATCATCACCGTGGACAACAAGTACTTCTTCATCGCCGCCGTCAAGGCCGCGCACAAGGAAGGTTTCACTCCTGTGAAGGAAGTTGCCCTCTCTATCGAGAACAAACTTTATGCAGACAAGATGGGTGCTAAGAAGGCAGCCGACATCGCCGCTGAAATAGAGGGACTTACCGATCTCGAGGCCATCGCCGCGAAGCTCGGAACCTCCGTCAGCCACGAGGAAGGAGTTGCTTTCGCCTCCATGGGCAGCAGGTCTCTCGACCCGAAGTTCATCGGCGCGCTCTCGGTCTCTCCCGTCGGAGAGATTGCCGGTCCCGTACCCGGAAACTATGGAGTCTATGTCTTCAAGGTTACCGGACGCGACACCGGAGCTTTCTACACAGAGGATGATGCAAAGGCTACCAAGGCCAGGATGCAGTCTTACAACGCTCAGATGATCCTCCCCGTTATGATGGATGACGCTGACGTCAAGGACAACAGGGCCAGGTTCTACTAGAAAGAAGGAAACGCCTGAAAGAAACGGGCCGGGCCGTAAGGTCCGGTCCGTTTTGATTTGAAAGAGATACAACAAAACACCATAAGATGTCATTGAAGTGCGGTATAGTGGGACTTCCCAACGTGGGAAAATCCACCCTTTTCAACTGTATTAGTTCCGGAAAAGCGCAAAGCGCCAATTATCCGTTCTGTACCATAGATCCGAATGTCGGTTCAACTACGGTTCCCGACCGCAGGCTTGAGGTCCTGACGGAGATCTGCAAACCCAAGAGGACTGTCCCGGCGACCGTCGAGATAGTCGACATCGCGGGGCTAGTCAAGGGCGCAAGCCGCGGGGAAGGCCTTGGAAACCAGTTCCTTGCCAATATCCGCGAGACCGACGCCATACTTCATGTCCTTCGCTGCTTTGACGACGGGAATGTGGTCCATGTTGACGGCTCTGTGAATCCTGTCAGGGATAAGGAAATCATTGATACAGAGTTGCAAATCAAGGACCTGGAGACGGTGGAAAACCGTATCAAGAAAGTTGAGAAGCAGGCTACGACCGGAGGAGACAAGGAGGCCCGCAAACTGCTGTCCCTTCTTAACCGCTACCGTGACGTGCTGCTGCAGGGCCGTTCCTGCCGCTGCGTCGTGCCGGAGAATGCCGAGGAGGAGCAGATGGCTAAGGACCTTTATCTTCTTACCAACAAGCCGGTAATGTATGTCTGCAACGTGGACGATGAGTCGGCCGTGTCCGGAAACGCATATGTGGACGCGGTACGAGAGGCTGTCAAGGACGAAGATGCCCAGATTCTCGTCATTGCGGCCCGTACGGAGGCGGAAATAGCTGAGATAGAGGACTATGAGGACAGGAAGATGTTCCTCGAGGAGATGGGACTGGAAGAGTCCGGCGTGGTCCGTCTTATCCAGGCTGCATACAGGCTGCTGAATCTCCAGACATTCTTCACGGCAGGGGCGGACGAGTGCCGGGCCTGGACGATACGACGCGGAGACAAGGCGCCGAAGGCCGCCGGAGTCATCCATACGGATTTCGAAAGGGGATTCATCAGGGCGGAAGTCATCAAGTACGAAGACTTTGTGAATTACAAGAGCGAGTCTGCCGTCCGCGCTGCCGGCAAGATGGGCATTGAAGGAAAAGATTATGTTGTCCAGGACGGCGACATAATGCATTTCCTGTTCAATGTATAACTGTTGTTTTAAAGATTTGAGGGCTCTTTCTGCCCCGGACAGGCTAAATTGCGGCTATGAAAAGTATTTTTCTGGCCGCAATTCTTTTTACCGTTCATCCAGTCGTTCAGCCTCCCGATGGACCGCCGGACCTACTTGCCATGACGTGGAACCTGGAGAATTTCTTCGACTGGAGAAATGATTCCCTAAGCGTTTCGGACGCGGAATTCTCTTCTGCCGGCATCCGGCATTGGACCCAGAGACGGTTCCTCTCCAAATGCCAATTGATATCGAAGATGATATTCTTCGTTGCTTCAGAGGAGGGCCGCCTGCCGGACGTCATTGCCTTTCAGGAGGTGGAGAACAGCTTTGTATTGAGGCAGTTGATACAGAAAACGCTGCTCCGGAAGGCAGGATACCGGTATATTCATAACGATTCTCCGGACCCGAGAGGCATAGATGTCGCCATTCTGTATCGCCCGGCTTCACTGGCGTTGCGTGGGAGCAGGGCGGTAAAGGTCGAAAAGGATGCGGCCGGAGGGCCTATGCTTACAAGGGATATTATGGAAGCCGGATTCAGGACGGAGGCCGTCTGGCCGGACGGAGAGGGTAAACCATTGTCATTCAGCTTCATAGCCTGTCATTTGCCGTCCAAGTTCGGTGGGGAGAGGGCGTCTTTCCCGAAAAGGCTCTCTGTCGCAGAGACGCTGTGTTCTGTGATTGATTCGGCTGCCGTTTCAGGCGTGCCGGTAGTAGCGGCCGGGGATTTCAACGACACGCCCTCCAGCCGTGCGCTTGAACCGGTTTCCAAGTCCGCAGAGAGGATTCCTTCCGGAGAAGGACCGCCGGGCACCATACGCTACGACGGTACTTGGGAAACCATAGACATGTTCTTTGTAACCAGGGACTTGGCCCCTTCGTGCAGAAAAGTGCGCGCCGTCATGGCCCCATTCCTTTCTGTCAAGGATGCGTCACACCCGGGCAGGAAACCGCTCAGGACATATTCCGGACCGCGCAATCTTGGCGGGGTATCGGATCATTTGCCGGTCCTTCTCCGGATATACGCAGCGCCGAAAAGCGACAGCGCGAGCAAGACCAGGAGCGCTGCAGACGACGCCCTGGATATGGCGGCGCCGGTTCGGTAGCTTTCAGGCTCGAACGTCATCAGAAGCTCGTGGTCTCCCTTCGGAAGCATGGCGGCCCTGAGCGTCCAGTCGGCCCTGAAAACTGGGATTTCTACGCTGTTATCGCTATCCGGGTCGACGACGGCCTTCCATCCGCGGGGATAGAAGATTTCGCTGAATACCACCACTTTGTCTTCCGGACATGAATAACGGTAGCGAAGGCTCTTCGGAGTATAATCTGTAAGCTCAATTGCGCCTTCAGCCGCCCCGGACAACGTAATTCCCTCTGTATAGGAGATATAGTCTTTTCCAACTATTGCCGTGGAACCGAGGTCAGCGGCGCCTAGAAGGGCTATTTCCTCATCCGGACCGGAAGCCGCGGCGATACGGTCGACAAACCAGGCATTGCCTTTGGCGGACTCGTTTACCACAGGCGGATAATCACCTCCGATGATGATATATCTTGTGTTGAGCGCGTCCAGGACCGGAGTTTTGGGCAGGGCCGCCTGTACGTCGGAAATCGTGGCTGCACCTTTGATGGAACCGAATATGGAATTGATTTCTTTAGACAGGTAGTGCTCTATGAGGTCCTGGTATCGCTGCAGTTTGGCGGGAGAATATCCGCCGATGCTCTTATGGAAATAGCTCGGATGTGAATCGTTGAAAGTATTGACACTGAGGTCCAGAACCCTGAATGACGGGTCTTCATCGGAAAGGATGAATTCATCCACCGGCCGTTTGTCGAACTGCTTGGAGAAGGCCCTCGGGGTGGTGAAATCGTCTGCATTGAGATAACGTTTCCCAACGGAGAAAAGGCTGATGAGGCAGAGGGAGCAGATTATCCCGGCGGCGATCCATCTCCGGCTCTCCGCCCTGGCTCCCGGCCTGGACGCCCAGAGGAGGAATGCGAAAGAAACAGTGATAAGTAAGAAGCCGGAGAGAGCATCGTTTCGGAGCAGCATCCGGCGGTCAGCCTGCAGGGCGGAAACGAGCACATCCTGCATGCCGGCATCTGACGCCGCGCTGAAATCGCCGGCGATTCCGGGCACCAGCCATGCCGCCAGGCAGAAGCCCGCGGTGATGGCAAAGGCCGCTATGGAAGCCTTCTTGAAAGCCTTGAAGTCATAGGAGCCTTTCAGGATGCCGTCCAGGGCGATGAATCCGAGAAGCGGCATGCTGACCTGAAGGACAATCAGGGCCATAGATACCGTACGGAATTTGTTGTATAGAGGTAAAACCTTGAAACACAGTTTTGTAAAAGCCATCATATGGCTTCCTAGCGAAAGCATTACCGCAAGGATGGTCGCAGCCAGGAGCCACCATTTTTCTCTCCCTTTGCAGAGGAACAGGCCGAGGATGAACAGGAAAACCGTAATCGCACCCATATACATGGGCCCGGCCGTGAATGGCTGGGGACCCCAGTATAGAGGAAGGTTCTTGGCGGTTTCCTTCAGGTTTCCCTGACCAGCCCGCTTGAGCAGGCGTATGGTTTCCGACTTGTCCGGATTGACGGCTCCTGCTGAAGCGCCGCCGTTGAAATTCGGAATCATCAGGTTGGGCAGTTCTTCCCATCCGTAGGACCAGGCGGTTGCATATCCAAGGTCCAGTCCGCCTTCTCCGGAATTGCCGCTTCCGGAGAGTTCGCTGCCGCCTCTCATCGTTTCTTCCGTGTACTTGTAAAGAGGCAGTAACTTATTGACATTCGTGGCGATACCTATAATTCCGATAACCAGCAGGAGGGCGGAAGCTATTATGAACCGGAGCAAAGCGTCGCGCTTTTTCGCTATCACGTATATCGCCTCGGCAAGGGCGTAAAGCAACACGAAGCCGGCAAGATACCAGGTTATCTGCTGGTGGTTGGCTTTGATCTGGAAACTCAGTGTCAGGGCGAAAAGGACGCTGCCGGCGACGGTTGCCGGGAGCCACTGGTCCCATTTTAATTCCCTGCGGTCTTCCTTGATATCGGAAATTGCTGATTTATAGGTATATGCGACGGCGGCTACAACCCAGGGGAAGAAAGCGATGGCCTGCATCTTGGTGTTGTGGCCGACCTGTATGATCTGGAAATTGTATGAACAGAAGGCTACTGCAACGGCGCCGCCGAGGGCGAGTGGCCAGCTTACCCCGAATGCCAGCATCATCAGGAAAGCCCCGAGAAGGGCTATGAAAAGATATGTAGCAGGCCGCTTCCCGGTGAGAAGCAGGTCATACAGGGGCTGCGTCAGGTCTCCACCGTTACGGGTGGAGATAGCCGTTGTCGGCATTCCGGAAAACATCGAGCCGGTCCAGTAGGTGGGATCATCGGGATGCTGCCTGTTCCATTCGTTCATTTCCTGGGACATTCCCACGTAGCCGGAGATGTCTGACTGGTTAACGATTTGTCCTTGAAGTACTTGCGGCACGAATCCGTAAGCAAGGGCAAGGAAGAGGACTATTGCGCCGGCTGCGATGGCGACCTTTTTCAGCAGTTCATTTTTCATTATCGGTATGGCTCTTTTCCGAAACTTCGCCGAGCATCGAGGCCAGGCGGCGGGTAAGGTTCTTTCGGGAGTATTCGTTAATATCCCCGTCCGGGGACTTGATTCCGCCGGACAGATATTCGGTCCACAGGCGGTCTATGAAGAGGCGGATGGCGTCCCCGTCCTGCCATCCGGATACCGTTCCGGATCCCGTGCCTGCGATTACTCCGGCCATTGCGCCGTCGGTCTGGCCGATTCCGAGAATCGGCCGCCGGGCAGCTAGATATTCGAACAGTTTTCCGGGCAGGATGAGTTTGTACTCGGGGTCGTTCCGAAGCGGCAGCAGCAGGGCGGAGGCCCCTTTTTGTTCGGCAACCGCCTCCAGATGAGACTTGTATCCGACATTGACCGTGTTGGGGCCCAGTCCGGCGGCCTCGATGCTTCCAAGGACGTCCGCGTCGGTCTTTCCAACAAGGCGGATGCGCAGTTTTTCTTTGAAAGCCGGGTCTTTGGTGCATTTTTCACCGAGGACTTCCCAGAGTTTCAACGGATTGCCGTCGGATGCCAGAAGGCCGGTGTGTGTAAGGTTGAAAAATCCATCCTCAAGCGGTGCCACGGTGAAGTCGTCTTCGTCGAAGCCGTTGGTTATCATTCCGACCGGGGTATCTGTCTTGGCCTGAAGTTCTTCCTGCATCAGGGGCGTGACGGCGATGACGGCAGAGGCGGCGTCCAGGACGCTTTTTTCCAGACTGTAATGCCTCTTCCAGCTGGCGGAGGTGAGGCCCAGGTGCTTGAGGTAGTACATTCTGGTCCACGGGTCTCGGAAATCGGGAATCCACGGAATGCCGGTCTCTTCGGCGAGCCTTTTTCCGATCAGGTGCATCGACTGGGGAGGCCCCGTCGTGATGATTACATCCACCGGGTTGTCTTTCAGATATTTCCGCAGGAATTTTACACTGGGCCGGACCCACCATACGCGAGGGTCTGGGATGAAAAGATTGCCACGGATCCATAGGGAAACCTTTTGGGACAGGCTCTTTTTGCCTCCTTTGATCGGCGTAACGAGCTTTTTCATATCGGTTCCCGCGCCACGACCCATAATCCTGCGGTATGCCTCATATGGTTCGGTGATGTGGGTCCTGATGACTTCCAGGTCTTCCGGAAGGTCGTTCCCCATGGTGTCATCAACGGATGTAAGTTCCGGATTTTCAGGAGTATAGACAACGGGCTGCCACCCCTCCGACGGAAGGTATTTGCAGAATTTCACCCACCGCTGCACCCCGGAGCCCCCGGACGGCGGCCAGTAATATGTTATGACCAGGACTTTTTTCATATAAATCGGAGCCGGTTACAAGGCAGAATCCGGCACCGTCACAAAATTACTAAAAAACCCTCAATAAACCTTAACACAGCATCAGTTACGTCTTTCCCCATCCTTTCCTTCTGTAATTCCCCGCCCGTTAATCGGCCCCGTCCCTAAGGCCTCGGGGCATAAGGCCGGCAACGTCCGTCCCGTTTATCCGAGCCGTTCCTATGGCCCTGGGGCATAGGTCCGGCAAACCTTCCGCTTCGCTCCATCCCTCCCACGCCTTGGGCGCGGGCCCCTCCCGCTTACGTGGCCGCGTGTGGCCACGGGTTTGCCCCGCCCCTTATGCCCCGGGCCCTTATGCTCTAGCAGCATACAGTCATCCCCGACGCGCACTACCGCTTTCCTTAATATGTACTCCTGCTATTTCCCGACTTGATCGAGCGCCACAGTGGCTTCCGGAAAGGCAATGAGTCCTCGGTAAACCTCTGGTCTTCGGTAAGGCATACTCCCTGTAAGTCTGTGGACCCGGTAAGGCAATGACCCCCGGAAAACCTGATTCTGTTATGGTTTTCCGGGGGTATGCCTTACCTTGCTTCTTGCAAGTCCTCTCGATAATCCCTGTCATTGACTGTTCTGATCATGTACCGTTTTCCCAAATTCCATATTAGCATCCGTATAGGTACACAAGATGCATACTATCACACCAGATCCCACCCTGACGCCCGAATCAGTCGCTTGCGTTGCAATACACATTTAGGTATCCACTACTCGCAGTCTCTCTATCTCCTCGGCGGGCGTGGCGCGTAATGAGCTCATAATCAATGATATGTTGGATTTTCCTCCACGAGGAACATATAGATGGCCTTTCAGGATATTGCTCTGTAACAATACATTACGTGCCACTGACATGTCTTCGTTTTATCCGGCACCTTCCCCGAAATGAAAAAATCGGCCGTATTTTTCATCTCGAGGCACATTTTCCTAGCAAAACCCCGCAAATCCTTCCCCGAAATGAAAGAAAGGCGGTGTTTTTCCATTTCGGGGACACGGCCCATTTCGGGGACACGGCCCATTTCGGGGACACAGCAAACGGTTCTGGTTCCGCCTCCGTCATCCACAGTGCCCGTCCACGGAAACACACCCCAACATGGACGAGAGGGGTAAAATGGCCACCCCATCCACATTCCGAGCCGATTCTGTGGAGGGGTGATCGTTCCGTCCACGGAAAGACCATTCTGGCCTGGATGGCAGATGATAATTGATTTCTTCATCCACGTTTCTGGCGGTTTATATGGACGCCCTTGTTCCCCGTCCACGGGAACCTCCCCTTTA
>JAEEGL011860131.1_pt1 | contig 15871 bp, 15 predicted proteins | sample 9134231 | NCBI WGS metagenome assembly JAEEGL01 (sample SAMN16246548, study PRJNA631951) | gut metagenome | biome: gut microbiome; feature: rumen; material: fiber-attached | host: Bos | place: Iran: Karaj | collected 2018-10
ACAAACTTTTCAAGCTTATCAGGCACTGTTATAACCTCTTTCAGGCTGCGGTTCTTATTCCAGTGCCGTTTTGTCCCAAAATAAAGCACCAGTGAGATAACAGGAAAATATCTCTTTTTGCCTCCATTCCCGCCTTTATCAGTATTCTTCTTTTTATCCAGATTCAGCTGACTTCTGTAAGCTGCCCCGTCATACCCAATCACCCTGAGCGGCATAGCTTTATCTGTCTTCATCTGATTTTCAAGCCCTATCAGGCTCAGTCGAATTTCTCCGTTCTTCCAGAACTTTGCAACATCGCGCTCTTGCCCGTGAACTTTCTTGCCATCCATCTTGTAGTAAGAAAATGGCTGTGCATCTGTAAGCTCATTTTCCCGAACCACTTCCTGGCCATCAAAAAGCAGCACGTTCATAATGTCTGCAAATACATCATTGTAGGATTCCAGAGTCCGCTGAACTTTATCTTTTTCTGCCACAAGCACCTCCTTAAGAGATTGTTTCTCTATAGTTAATATGGTGCAAAGGTAACGAAAAATATTAAAATTTTAGAAAAAAATCGAAGAAAATGAAAAATAATATTTGGGCAGTCCGCCACCGGCCACTTCGTGCCCGGTGGCGTCGGCAGTTCCGCAATTCCGCTGTCGCTGCAGCATCCTCAGCGGCGAAATCCGCCGCTTCCGGTTGCCTCGCTAAGTTGTTGAAACAACTTAGCTCGCTGCTACACCGCCTACTGCATAAAAACTACAGTAATGCTTCAATGCGACAAAAGCTATATTTACAAATAAAACAATTGCTTGAATATAAGTTTTATAAATACTAATATAGAAAAAAATATTTAAGATTGATTCGTTTTGGTGTAAAGGTGACAATTAAATACGAAAACGTTTTCAATTTAGAGCAAAGATGCAGGAAGAAATAAAAGCACCAAGTATTAAAAAAAATTTTCTCCTTTCAACAGCGTGGCAAATACTCCAGCTTATTTCTCCATTCATTACAGCACCTTATATTTCACGTATACTTCAACCAGAAGGAATAGGAATTTATAGTTATACACGCTCTATCCAAATGTATTTCTCACTTTTTGCTCTTCTAGGTACAAGTGCATATGGAACTAGAGAAATCTCAAGAAATAGAGATGATTGTGAATTGCGTTCAAAGACTTTTTGGGAAATTGAAGGCTTATCAGTATTTTCATCTTGTGTTGTTATTCTTGCATGGTTCTCGTTTATATTATTCGGTGCAAAAGACCATAAAATAATTTTTATTATCTTAACAATGAATCTCCTTTCGTCTATGTTCGATATTTCCTGGCTTTATGCTGGTCTCGAGCAGTTTAAATACATTGTAGCAAAGAATTCCTTTTTTCAGATATTAAGTATAATTCTTCAATTTATTCTTATTCGTTCAAAAGATGATTTATATATCTACGTAATAATTATGGCTGGTACAGCATTGTTTGGAAATCTTTCAATGTGGATAACACTTAAAAAATTTGTATCAAAGCCAAACTTGAAAGAATTAAGAATATTCAGACACTTAAAAGAAACTCTTGTTTATTTTATACCTACTATAGCAACTTCAATGTATACACTTTTAGATAAAGTACTTATAGGTGCACTTACAAAAAATCCTGATGAAAATGGATTTTATGAACAAGCTTCTCAAGTTATTAACATGGGAAAAGTAATTACTTTTGCTTCAATAAATCAAGTTGTTGGGTCAAGAATTTCATATCTGCATAAAGAGAAAAAAATTGGAGAAATTAGAAATTGGATAGATTCATCATGCCGCTATATTTTATGTATAGGGTGTGCAGTTGCATTTGGAATTGCGGCTGTTTCAGATACCTTTATTCCATGGTTTTTTGGAGCTAATTTTACTGGAGCAGTAATAATTCTTAAATTGCTTTGTCCTTTGATTGTCATTATAGGTATAAGTAATTTGCTTGGTTCTCAATGGTATACCCCTGCGGGACTTCGAGGTAAAAGTGCTGTTTTTATAATTATTGGTGCAATTGTAAATGTTATTCTTACAGTTCTTTTAATACCTAGATTCAATGCTATGGGAGCTGTTGTAGGAACTTTTTCTGCAGAATTAGTAATTACTATTCTATATTTAGTATTTTGTAATAAAAATTTGACTTTTACTCAAATAATCAGGAATGGCTGGCGAAATGTTTTAGCAGGAATTATTATGTTTGTAACTGTTAGTTATTTGAATAAATTGGTGATAAATGAAATTTTACGACTACCAGTCCAGATTTGCTTGGGAGCTCTGATTTATGGTATAATATTATTATTATTGAAAGACACTTTTGTAACAAATTTAATTCATAAAGGTCTTAGTTTTGTAAAAAAGGAGAAAAGTAATGAATAATGCTCTCATATTTGCAGGTGGAAGCGGAACTAGAATGAATAGTCGCGGACGCCCAAAACAGTTTCTTCAGTTTTATGGCAAAGAGCTTATAATTCATACATTAGAAAATTTCCAGAATCATCATGAAGTTGATGGCATAGTTGTTGTGTGTATAGAAGATTGGATTCCTTATCTGGAAAAACTCTTGGAAAAGTATCAGATAGATAAAGTTCGAAAAGTTGTATCAGGTGGAGCTACTGGTCAGGAAAGTATTTATAAAGGTATTTGTGCCATACGTAAGTTTGCAGAAAAGAATAGTATCGTACTTGTTCATGATGGTGTTCGTCCTTTTATTAATGAAGAACTAATTTCAAATTGTATAAAATCGGTAAAAGAGCACGGTAGTGCAATTACTGTTACTCCCGCTATTGAAACAATAGTAACAACAGATAATGGTAAAATTACTTCAATTACAGATAGATCAAAGTGTTATCATGCAAAAGCTCCTCAATGTTTTTATCTTGAAGAATTATTTGAGGCTCACGAAAAAGCTCGTTCGGATGGCAATGTTAATATGATTGATTCTGCATCGTTAATGAAGTTTTATGGATATGAACTTTATACTGTACAAGGTAATTTTGATAATATAAAAATAACAACACCAGCAGATTTTTATACATTTAAAGCTTTATATGAAGTTCGTGAACAGCAGCAGATTTTTGGATTGTAATTATGAATAGAGTTTTAGAAGAAGATATAAATAAAATAATATCTCAAAAAAATTATTTTGAAGTATTTGAAAACAGTTCAATTCTTGTAACTGGAGCAACGGGACTTCTTGGCTCGGTATTGATTATGGCTTTATTAAAGTATGCAAATGAAAATACCAAAAAGATTACAGTTTATGCAGCGTGTAGAAGCAAAGAGAAATTTGAAAAAAAATTTGAAGATTATATTTGTAATGATTTGATACCTATTTATTCTGATATTACAAGACTTGATTTTTCGAATTTAGCGATTGACTATATTGTACATGGAGCAAGTATTACAGATTCAAAAACATTTATTGAAAAACCTGTTGAGACCATTTTTACGGCTTTTGAAGGAACAAGAAATCTACTTAGTCAGTGTGTTAATAAAAATTTAAAAGGATTTGTATATTTGAGCTCTTTGGAAGTATATGGAACTTATAAAGGCTTTGATGGAATAAAAAAAGTTACTGAAACAGATTTTGGCTATATAAATTTTCTTTCTGTACGTTCAAGTTATTCTGAAGGAAAACGTATGATAGAAAATTTATGCGTTGCTTATGCAAGTGAATATAAGGTTCCTGTAAAAATTGCACGTTTAAGCCAAACATTTGGAGCCGGTGTTGAATATAATGATAACCGTGTTTTTGCGCAGTTTGCTCGAGCTGTGATTGAGAATAAAGATATTATATTAAAAACAAAAGGTGAAACTGTACGTAATTACTGTTATACGACAGATGCAATAACCGGAATATTGACAGTACTCAATAAAGGAATTGTTGCAGAAGCTTATAATATTGCTAATTCTGATACAACTATTTCTATTGCAGATATGGCCGAATTATTCTGTAAACTCTATACTAATACAGAATCAAAGGTTTTATTCGATATTTCAGAAAATACAGAAAAACTGGGGTATAATCCTATAATGAAGATTGAATTGGATTCTGAAAAATTACAAAGTTTGGGATGGTCTGCTAATATCACTTTTGAGGATATGTGTATAAGACTTATTGAAGGAATGAAAAATACTGTTTAGTTTTAGTTACTATATTTGTTATGATTAATTCTAGAAATAATAATAAATCAATCAATATTCTCTTTGTAACAATATCATTTTGCTTTCCTTTTTTGGGAATGATAATGCTAATTTTTTATTTCCTAGAAAATTTTAGAATTCAATCTTATAAGCCTTCACAAATAATTACAGTAATTATTTGTTTGTTTTATGGCTGTATTGGTTACGTTTTATTGCCAAAAGTTGATATTGATTTAGTCCGTTATTTTAAAATATTAGAGAATATTTCGAATACGAATAGTACATTGAATGTCATTTTAAAAAAAAATCATGACTTTTTATATAGTAAAGATATATTATTTTTTATAGTGGCTAAGACAAATGATATTCATATATTACCATATATTGTGGGAAGTGTAATTTATGGAATTTCATTTTACATCCTGTTTGATATGCTTAATCGTTTTACAGAAGAATTCCCATTGTCTAATATTCTAATGATAGTGTTAATGATGACAAATGTGGTTTCTGTTGTAGATACTATAAGTAATACAAGATGTGTATTGTCATATATAATCATTTCATTTGCAGTTTATCGTGATATAGTGCAAAAGAAAAAAAATCTTTTAACAGTGATTTTATATATTATTCCAATAGGTTTACATTTAACTGCTATAATTTTTATTATTATTAGATTATTTCATAGATTTATAAAAATACTTGGAAGGGTATCAATAATAATTGCTATATTAATTCCAGCTATTATAGATATTCTCTACCAATTTTTCGGAAATATGGGTGGAATGATTGGAAGCCTTATACAAAAAGTATATTACTATTTACACTGGACTTCTGGTGGGTATGCAGATGAGGTTGGAGGACTTGGATATTTATTAGTACGTATTTATGGCCTGTTTTTTATACTTATTATTTTTATAATGATTTCGATTTCAAAAAAACAGCAAAAAAATATAAGTGTTATAGATAGTCCTGGAGTGTCCTATTTGTATCTAATTGGAATTTGTACACTTGCCTGTCTTTTTGTAAAGACAGGTGCATTTTGGCGTTTTGAAGCTGTATTTATCTTATTAAGTCCTATTTATTTTATTCCACTTCTACAAACAAAAAATCGTATGGTTAGTTTGCTTTTTAGATTATTGTTTTTATCTAGTATCCCGATGGGGTTGTTTATGATTTTATCCTATTTTCATAATTTGGATATGAAATATTTGATTACAGAAATGTTATTATTTTCAAATATTAAAATAGTATTTGAAGGATTAATGACTATCTTGAGGTTTATAGTATTATGAAATTAAAAACTATTTGTGAAACAATAAAGAAAGGTGTTTTTTTTCGTGCTGTTTGGAATTATCTTTTTGAAACAAAAGGATTATTTAAGTTATTTTTTCCATTTTCATATTTGTTTAAGATAAGAAGAAATAAAATTGTTTGTTCTAGTTATTTTGGAAGTGGATACAATGATAATCCTAAGTATATTATAGAGGAACTTATACATAGAGATAATAATTGGGAAATAGTGTGGTTAATAAACAAAGAAAAAATAAAGGGTAATAGTTTTTTTCCATCGTATGTAAAAACAGTTAATATGTATTCATTTAAGGCATTGTACGAGCTATCAACAGCTGCATTTTGGATAGATAATTCTCGTAAGATGTCATATGTTCCCAAAAAAAGAGGACAATTTTATATTCAAACTTGGCATGGAAATCTTGGTCCAAAGATGATTGAAAAAGATGTTGAAAACTTCTTGTCAAAACAATATGTAAAAAAAGCAAAGAAAGATTCTAGTTTAATTGACATCTGTATATCATCAGGTTCTTTTATGACTCGAATATATAAAAACTCTTTTTGGTACAATGGAGATGTTTTGGAATGTGGATCACCAAGATTAGATATTTTGTTTGATGCCGAAAAATCTAAAGAAATAAGAATGCATATTAACGAAGAATTTGGATGTGAAGGGAAAAAAATATGTTTATATGCACCAACTTTTAGAAATGATTATGATATATCTCATTATACAATTGATTATAAATTATTGAAAGAATCTTTAGAAAATCGTTTAGGTGGAGAATGGATAATTTTTGTTAGATACCATCCAAATTTTCTTGGAAAATCAATTGATTATTCTACTGATTTTATTGATGTAACAGAATATCAAGATGCACAAGAACTTTTATCTGCTTCTGACTGTATGATATCAGATTATTCATCAATAATATATGATTTTATGCTTACAAGACGACCAACGTTTATATTTGCTCCAGATTATAACCGTTATGTAAAAGAAGAACGGAAACTTCATTTTTCATTAGAGGCAACTCCATTCCCACTTTCATTAAATAATATAGAGTTAGTAAATAATATTAAAAGTCTAGATTTTGATAAGTATAAAAAAGATGTGGATAAATTCTTAAAAGATTATGGAAATATCGAAAATGGAACTGCTTCGAAAGCAGTTGTAAATTGGATTTATACTAAAATTTGATATAGGAGAAAAATATGGATTTGATATCAGTAATAATGCCGGTTTATAATGTGAGTAAGTACGTTGGAACTTCGATAGATTCAATTCTTAATCAGACTTATGCAAATTTTGAGTTAATTATAGTAGATGATTGTTCAATAGACGATACTTTTTCTATATGTAAAAAATATGCAGATAAAGATAATAGAATAAAATTATATAAAAATGAAACAAATATGAAAATTGAGGCAACATTAAATAAAGCTTTAATTTATGCTAAAGGTAAATATATTGTTCGTCAAGATGGCGATGATATTTCTGTTCCAAATCGTTTTGAAGTATTAAAAGAATATCTTGATTCACATCCAGATATATCTTTAGTTGGTTCTGACATAATAAAAATTGATAATGATGGTAATGAATTTGGAGTAAAACATTTCCCTTATACACAGGAGGCAATAAAAAAAATTGCAGTACTTGCATCTCCTGTTATGCATATTTGGATGACATATAAATCAATTTATGATGAGATTGGGAATTATAGAGTGTTTACAGGTAGCGAGGATCATGATTTTTTATTAAGATTAATTTCCAAAGGTTATAAATGTACAAATGTACCTAATTTTTTAGGATATAAACAACGTGTAGAACGTGATGGAAATTCTTCACTAACATTTGGACTTAGAAAATTTAAATCAACATTATATGTAGTAAAATTATTTAAGCAACGACAAAGAAAAGGTGTTGATACTTATTCACTCGAAAATATGCATAAGAATACAACTGCAGGCAAACTCAATACTAAATTATTTGCATTTTCTTCTTCGGTTTTACTAAAAGCAGTGAAAGCAAAAGATGGTAAACAATATCTTAAAATGCTATTCTATATATTCCTTTCTCTTGTTTCTCCTTATAGATGGAAATATTTAATTAATAGTTTTAAGTTTTTTGTTATTATGAAGCAACAGGGAAGAGGACGTGAGTGATATGGCTAATGTTAATTCTGAAATTTCAGTTTTGATACCTGTTTATAATACTGAAAAATATCTAGAGAAATGTCTTACATCTTTGTTCTCAAATACTATTGCAGATAAATGTGAATTTATTATTGTAAATGATTGTTCTACAGATGATTCAATTGAGATAATAAATCAAACAGTAAAGAGGTTTCCAAACCTTGAGAATAGAATTGTCTTACATAATCATACAAAGAATAGAGGAATAGCTGCTGTTCGAAATACATCATTATCTTTAGCTCATGGAAAATATTTATTATTTGTTGATAGTGATGATTGGGTTGAGAAAACTTATATAGAATCTTTATATGATAAAATTTCGAAATCTAAAGCAGATTGTATTATTTGTGGATTCTTTACAGAGTTTGAAATAAGCAAAAAAACAAAAGTAATAAAACCGCCAAAAACTATGAATGAGTGGAAAGGCATATATACAGATTTACTTTCAGGTATAATACCTGCATATATGTGGAATAAAATTCTTAAGAAATCAATAATAGATGAAAATAAAATATTGTGGCAGGAAGGGCTGAATATATGGGAAGATTTTTATTTTTTAGCTCAATTCTTTTTTTATGCAAATAATATTCTGACTATAGATCAACCATTATATCACTATAGAAAACAGATAAGTAAAACAATAACGTCTACTATGGATATAGACAAATTTAATCAATTTACAACTGTGCAGAATTATATTACTGATTTTTTACGAAACAAAAATATATACAATCACTTTGAAATATATTATGTAAATCTTTGTATAAAGTCTAAAATAATAACTTTACGAAAGTTTTCAAATGATAATCGACCTTATGATAAACTCTTTACTGGAACTGAAATTTCATATATAAAACAAAGCCGGGGAAAATCTTTACTAATATTAATAGCAAAATTGATAATTAAAAAAAAATATCAAATTGTGAATCTAATTTATATATTAGTTAATTCGATTTGGAAGTGGTGATTTGCGTTTTTATAATAAATATGTTTATAAGGAATTGAAAATATGACATTTAGTGTATTACAATCCGTTTATAGGAATGATAAAGCTTTATTCTTTTATGAGTCTTTACAATCAATTGCAAATAATTCTCTTCAACCTTTAGAAATTATTCTTGTAAAGGATGGTAATATTACAGATGAATTAGAAAATGTTATTTCAGAATGGAAAGAAAAACTTCCAATTAAAGTTGTTGGGTATGAAAAGAATCAAGGTTTAGCTTATGCATTAAATTACGGATTGCAATTTGTAGAAACAGAATTAGTTGCTCGTATGGATAGTGATGATATTTGTTATCCTGATAGATTTGAGAAACAAGTCAAATGCTTTGAGAATAACTCTGATTTAGCATTGCTCTCTGGTTATATTGATGAGTTTGATGATAATCCTGAAGAAATTGTGAGTTCAAGAACAGTTCCTTTAGATTATAGTACTATTAAGAAATTTTTAAAGAGAAGAAATGCCTTTAATCATATGGCGGTTATGTTTAAAAAATCTGCTGTTATTGCAAGTGGTAATTATCAGAGAGTTCCTTATTTTGAGGATTATGACTTGTGGATTAGAATGATAAATCATAATTTCTATGCAATTAATATTGCTGATAAACTTGTTAAGGCAAGAATAGGAAATGATATGATTGGAAGAAGACATGGAATTGCATATGCTAGACATGAAGTTTTTTTCCTAAAACGGCAGTTAAAAATAGGATTTATAACAAGAATGGAATACTATATATTATTAATGTTAACAATACCTGTTAGATTATTACCTAAAGGAATTTTAAAAAAGATATATAGTATTTTGCGAAAAATATAATTTATAGAAGGTTATATGAAAAATTTACTTTTCACAGGTGCAACAGGTTTTCTTGGATTTAATATCCTCCCAGTTTTAGAAGAAAAATATAAAGTAGATACATTAGCGTTGGATGAAAATGCCACATATAATGTAAATCTTGTTACAGATACAATTACGCTTGATAAAGAATATGATGTTGTATTGCATGCAGCTGGTAAGGCTCATGTGGTTCCTAGAACGTTAGAAGAAGAAAAATTATTTTATGATATAAACCTTGAAGGAACAAAGAAAATTTGTTCTGCTTTGGAAAATGTTGGAGTACCAAAATCTTTTGTTTTCATTAGTACTGTAGCTGTTTATGGTTGTGATATTGGAGAAATGATTACGGAAGAGCATCCTCTTGAAGGAACAATTCCGTATGCAAAAAGTAAACTACTTGCAGAACAATTTTTGCAGGAATGGTGTACGAAAAATAATGTTGTTCTTACAATATTGAGACCATCACTTATAGCTGGTAAAAATCCTCCTGGAAATCTTGGAGCAATGATAAAAGGAATTTCAACAGGCAAATACCTTTCCATTGCAGGAGGCGTAAGTAGAAAAAGTGTACTTATGGCCTGTGATATTGCAAAGGTAATTCCTTTATGTGAAGAGAAGGGGGGCGTGTACAATATCTGTGATGATTCATATCCATCATTCCATGATCTCGAATTGTTGATTTCAAAACAGCTTGGAAAGAAGCCGCCTTTGAATATTCCATATTGGTTAGCTAATTGTCTTGCGCATGTTGGTAACTTTATGGGGAAAAAGGCTCCGATTAACACTGCACGTCTTGAAAAGATTGTAAAGTCTTTGACTTTCTCAAATGAAAAAATCAAAAAAGAACTTGGTTTTATGCCTACAGATGTTCTTTCAAACTTTGAAATTAAATAAAAATACTTAATAAGGAAAAAAAAGGATGACACGATTTTTCGATATTCTGTTTAGTGGAATTGCAATTATTATTTTACTCCCTTTTATGATTCCAATTATGATTGGATTGAAACTGACTGGAGAGCATGATATTTTTTATGGTCAGACAAGAATCGGTCGTCATGGAAAAGAGTTTAAGGTATTGAAGTTTGCAACAATGCTTCGAGATTCCCCTAATTTGGCAGGGGGATTGTTTACAGCAGAGAATGATCCTCGTATTTTACCTATGGGTAAGTTCTTGCGAAAGACAAAAATAAATGAACTTCCGCAATTACTTAACATTTTTGTTGGCCAAATGAGCGTAATTGGCTTCAGACCTACTGTAAAAAAACATTATGATTTGTTTACCGAAGAAGCAAAGCAGAAATTGTATAATGCAAGGCCGGGTCTTTCTGGTATTGGTTCTGTTGTTTTCAGAAATGAAGAAGAAATTCTCCAGAACTTCGAAGACAAGAACAAATTTCATGCAGAAGTTATAGATCCATATAAGATTCAGCTAGAATGTTGGTATGAAGACCACAAAAATATTTTCTTATATTTCAAATTGATTTTTATGACTGTGGAAGCAGTTCTCCATCCAGAGTCTAAAAAGTGGAGAACTGCTTTTAAGGATTTACCTGCTGTGCCTGTTGAGTTGGAACAGTATATTTAATAACTAATATTGCAAATTAGAAGAAGTCTATTACAGAGTATGGAAAACAATCTTTTGATATTTACGATAATAAACACGATAGCCATCATTATTATTCCAATTGTAGCAGTTATTGTTGGCCAATGGTTACAGAAAAAGGAAAAACAACGAGACGATAAAATGAAAGTCTTTAGGACATTGATGACTGATAGATTCTTTGGTTGGACAAATGAAAGTGTTTATGCATTAAATATTCTTGATATTGTTTTCTCAGATGATAAAAAGGTTATAGAGCAATGGAAAATCTATAAAGATAGGCTAACAGTTGAAAATCCAACAGATACAGATATCAAAAAAATCGAAATTGAGAAGTATAAATTGCTTGAGATTATGGCAAAATCATTAAACTATGATATTTCTTGGGAAACAATACAAAATCCATATTTACCACAAGGCATGGTAAACAATATTCTCCAACAGCAAAATTACCAGAATTCGCAAACAGAAGTTATGGAGAAATTTAAAGAGTTACTGAATAATAATGGCAGAATAATTTAATTTTGCATAATACTTAATAACCAAAGGAATCTTGCTTATGCTGATTCGTTTTTTTAGAAATCAAGATTATGCAGAACAATTTCTTAGCGGAAAGATATTTTGCAATTCGTTGAATTACTTTAGGTCATATCCAGATTGTACTCTTGAAGGAAATGAACTTGCAAAAGATAAATGCACAGACTTTTTGGAAGGTTCTGCTCAGTTGTTAAGAGAATATTTTCCCTATAAAGACTTGCTTGACCATATAGGTTGTGATCCACATATTGTATTTTCTGAATATTCAAAAGCCCATCTTTGTTGTTTTTCTTCAGTTCAAACTTCGCTGCCAAAAGAAATGGAACAGTTTGGCGAATGGTGCGTTTTAATTCTTGATTTCAAAACCTTTGAGAAGAAAATCAAAAAATCCCTGAATTCCCAGAATAATCTCTATTATCTTTATGGCGGTGTTGAATATTATAAACCGACAATTAATAGAAATATAATCAAAGACGTGGATAATTCTATAGTTTTTTCTGTAGATGGATGTAGAATCTTCTTTGATGAGAGTAATCCTGCAGCATTTATTAAGAGAGACGCATTCAATAAGTTTTTAAGATTTCGAAGTCAGCAGGAATGGAGACTATTCTTTTACAAAGAAGGCTTTTCACAAAATTCCTGGATCCTTACTGTTGAAGATTTGCATGATTGTTGTATTCTATTTCCAACTTCTGAAGCAAATAATAAAATCAGAGAACTTCAAAAAACAAATCCATTTTGTAATTCAGTCTCATTGCATATAAAGGGAAATATTTCCAGAGACAGGCTTAATAAAATGATTATCGAAAAAGACCCCTGGGGCCATATGCATTTCCTACTTGGTGGAAAAGACATAAAAGCAAAAGACAAAATAAATACAAATCAATTAGTAAAAGGGCTGAAAATTAAGCGTGTAGAAGAACCTAGCCGTGCAACAATTAGAGGGTTCTTTTAATACTGGGGTAATAGAGAACTTTTGAAAGGCTGCTAGGAATAAGCAGCCTTTTTTTATAAGTTAAATTATTTTGTTGTCGAAAATAAATAAAAGCAATACAATGTTTTAGGGAATTAAATTGAATACAAGTAATACAGAGGTATTAAATAGAGTTTTCTCAAAAAATACTTTAAAATCTTTTATTAATGGAAATATGTCTACAGCTTATGTAAACTCTATTACACGATATATTAAAAATTCTGATGGTACAAATTTGAAAAAAATAAATGAGATTTATGAATATCTTTGCAAAAATCATAGAAATGAATATTGTTATAAAAATACATTATTAAACAAACTGTTAGTATATAGTCCAGAACATAATCTAAAAACCACCTCTGCATTAACAGAAATAATTGTAAATAAATCAAAACCTGATTTTGTTTTGATAAATGGGAAATCGATTGTTTATGAAATAAAAACTGGATTAGATAATTTTGACCGTTTAGAAACACAATTAAATGATTATTATAAAGCATTTGATAATGTTGTAGTTGTTACTGATAAATTAAATATTGAAAAACTTATAAAAACTCTTGATAATTTGGATACTGTGGGAATTTCATATTTAGATGAGAATCTAAACATTGAAAACGTAAGGATGCCTAAATCTCGAATAAATATGCTGAATAAAAATATAATGTTCAAAGTATTACGCAAATATGAATTTGAGAATATAGTAAAAGCAGTTTATAATTATCTTCCAGATGTTCCTGCATATAAATATTATGATGCTTGTTTTGAACTTATTAATGATATTAATATTACTGTTTTTTTCAATCTGTTTAAGTCAGAGTTAAAGAAGCGTTCTGTGATTATTGAAGATAAGTTTTTAGCATTGCCGGATGAATTAAAAATGTTGGCATATTTTTCTTCATTGAAAGAAAAAGATTATATTAAATTGAATAATTTTCTAACTAAACCTTATATAGTATAGGAGAAGTTTTATGTATTATCCATATCTTCGTGGGCGGCAATATGAACTAATAGGTCTTCGTGAATTATGTGAGAATCAACGGTTAAATAATGTAATTCCGGTGATAGAACCAGTAAAGGCTTCTCCTACTCTATTACTTCTTTTACAAGCTTTTGCCAAATATAAAAAAGAATTTATCATTATAAAAAATCCATGTGTTGGTTCATTTATAAATGATTTAAATTTTGATAATGTTTATAACATAAAATTCCAAAAAATACTTGAAGAATGTAAAGAATATGTTACTTATGGATATATAATGAATTCAACAATAAAGGGGATTTCTAAATCAGAACCTGCAGTTGCATTATGTTTTAATTTAAATCAAGTTCAACACTTTTTTGATTCAGAATTACAGGTTAAAAATGTATTTATTCCAGATTCTTCCATGGCAAGAAGAAAAATCCAAATACCAAAAATTCTATTTGAAGATAGATTTGAAGCAGAGGATAGAAATGCAGATTATGCTGAGGACGATGATAAATCTTTTTCAAATGATTTTTTCTATTACAAACAAGACAGTTTTGAAGGGTTTTCTGATTTTTCAATTGTTGGTAATGAATATAATGAATCTGGTTTTGCTCCATTCGCAGTTGCAATTCATATTGTTTATATTGGAGATTCAATAGATGAACTTCGAATACATCATTTTGTCTCGAATTCGAATGAAGATATTAACAATCCACAAAAGAAATTCTATGAAGCTTTAGATAAATTAGTAAAATTTAAGGCTTTACAAAAAGAAGAAAATAACACCTATGCATTAAACGAATTTAAAAAAATATATTCTAATGGATCATATCCAGGTTTAGGCACGATAAAAAAATTATCAATAATGCATCATATTGAATTGGTTTCCAGACTATTATCAAATCAAAAGGAATAATTATTATGATTATTAGTCAAAATTGTTTTTATGATAAAGAAATAAAATCAATAATAAAGTCTCTGAAAACACAGTTAATATGTGACGTGGAACAAGAAAACGATTTATGCGTAAATTCAGAAAAAAATCAGAAAGAATGGGAACATATCTCTGAATATTTACATCAGATAAAAGATCTTTATTCACCAGAATCTATATTACCTAATACTTTTCCCGAAGATAAATTATTTTCATTTTCAGATTTATTTATAAAAGAATGGAAAATCTTAAATCCTAAATTGACTATAGAACAGGTTGATAGCATATTAAAAAGTTTCTTTAAGGATTACAAGAAACATGTAAGGTTTGGAAATCGTTTACTTCTAGATAAAGAGTATTTGAGACAATATGGTATTTTAGGTGAGTCTAAGTGGGTAAATTTTGTGGTTTCATTAAAGCATAAAAATCGTTTTCATTCAAATTTCTTAAATAAAAATGTCTTAGAAAATTTCTGTAGATGTTTTGAAAAACATATTCCTGAAAATGTGACATACCTTCGGGGGAGAATTGCTCAATCTGAACAAGGATTTAAGAAAAAAGAATTGAAAGCACCTCCCGATGATAAAGCAACTACTGGAAGAGCTAATGCAGAAGGTATATCAAGATTATATTTAGCTGATTCACAGGAAACTGTTTTAAAAGAGGTTAGAGCTGGTGTTTTTGATTATGTCTCAATAGCAGAGTTTAACTCAAAACGTATGATATCTGTTGTGGATTTTACAGCATTAGATGAATATTCTCCATTTTCGATGGAAATCGATATGCAAGTTCTTTCGATTAATAAAGAAAACCTAGAAAATATTAATATTGAGTTGGGTAAACCAATGCGTAGAACTGATAATTTATTAGATTATGTTCCGACTCAATATCTGATAGATTTTATAGAATCAATTCGTTATAAAAAGACTAAAAAACGAATGTTTGATGGGGTAATGTATAAAAGTGTTATGAATCCAGGTGGAATAAATTTAGTTATATTTAATCCATCAGTTTTTAAGCAACAAGAAAATATAAAAACAATAAAAGTTTCATCAATTTCGTATAATGTGAAATAATGAAAATCTAGCAGATTTAAATGTATAAACTTATATTCGGTAGTTCAAAAGACTTTAATCACTTTTGTATATCAAATCTAAATATTCATTATAATATCAAACTGATGAATTATTGATAATGATATTATAATAGTATAAAATTATAAGACTAAATAAGGTATTCATATGCTAAATTACTTAAAAGCCGATAATTATTGTTCTCTTGTAAATTTTAAGATTGATTTTTCTTCAATAAATCTTTTACTTGGTAAAAATGGAACTGGAAAGTCTACAGTTATTTCTCTTATTGCATTCTTGCGATCCTTTATTCTTGGAAAG
>JAEEGL014130403.1_pt1 | contig 15871 bp, 8 predicted proteins | sample 9134231 | NCBI WGS metagenome assembly JAEEGL01 (sample SAMN16246548, study PRJNA631951) | gut metagenome | biome: gut microbiome; feature: rumen; material: fiber-attached | host: Bos | place: Iran: Karaj | collected 2018-10
ATTTCTTGAAAGATTCATTGAATTTTCAATTTCATTGAATGAATTATTTGAATTTTTTGTGAAAGAATATAATAATAAAATCGAAAATATTGTAATCAAGGAATATTTTACTATTGAAGATTTTTGATTTGTCATTTTTGAGTTAAAATTTTTTTTTTTATACTATATATAGTTCATTTTTATTCTTAATATAGTATATTTTATTTTAATTATGAACAATTTTTTTTTCACTCAACTTTAATAAAAATGATATTTTTAAAACAAAATACTTTGATTCTATAGTTTTTTCCTTTATTCATAAATAATTTTTATTTTCTTTACACATTTCTTCATTGATTTTCCAATTATATAAATATAAATAAGACTTTTATTTATTAAACCAGTTAATTCCATATAACTTAAATACATTGATTTTTAAATGAAAACAATTTTTCAATTTAACATTATTTAAATTATAAATCTCTTTTCTAATATTTTATAATATTCTATTTTTTGTAAAAAAAGGGATTTTTAAATTTATTGAATTTTCATCTACATGGAAATATTGAATATCAAAAATGGAAACAAAGTAAATAATAAATTATATTAAGTTAATCTTGAAGATTAAGGTTTCTTTTTATAATTAAATATATATTTTTTTGAGGTTAATAAATAAATCGGTTCAACTTTTGTAATTTTTTGTTAATTATTTTAGAATGAAAATAATATATTTTTAATGTATTACATTTTATTGTTTAATAATTTAAAGATGAAGAAGCAATAATAAAATATATTATTTACTTTCTTTTATAGATTAATTGAATAAATAAATGTTAAATTTTTTTATTGAGTTAATGAAGAATTTATAATCTCCAAAAAAACAAACACAAAATAAAAAAAAATAAATTCATTTATTTCTACAATAAATTAATCTTATTAATAAATCTTAAAAAAGAAATGAGTTTTTCTTCATAAAAAAATTTCAATTATTGACATCATTTAAAAAATTATTCTTATAATTATTTTAATGCAATCACCTTAACAATTAGCATATTCAAACTATTTTTTTAAGTGTTAATAAGATTGATAAAATTTAGAAACATATTCACTTGTTTTTTTATTTTTTTAAATATCTCATAGAAGAAAATAATTGGATTCTTGATTGAAACATTTAGTAAATTCAGAATAAACTTCTTTTGTTTGTATTACAGAAATTACTTTTGAAAGATTTAGTTTTTTTAATAATTTACTTTCAATTAAACAATACTGCTTCAATCGGTGATTTTAAGCCTTGAGAAAGGGAAATAATTGAAAGGACAATCAATGTTTTTTCATTTTATCTTTTTAATTGTTTTGATAAACTTAAAACAATATTTTATATTTATCAGAGAAAAATACTTTTTTTAATTATTTTATAATTTAATATTTTACAAAAGAAATCAATAATTTTTTTTCTTTATATATACTTGAATGATAAGAAAAAAATTGAAGTGTTATATTTATATTTTTTTTTTTCTTACATGTTTTTTTAAATATTATGGAGTTCATATAATAAATAATAATGTTTATGGAATTCCAATACATCAATTCTATATCTTTATTTATTTTGTTAAATTTATGCAATTGTGTAATTCGTTTTGTTCAATAGAATAAATAATATCTATTACTAATTTAAGTATTATATACACAAACAAACCAAAAAGTTTTTATTTAAAATTAAATTTACTTTTATCTAAATCTTATTCTTTTTTGTTCTTTATTAATATCTAAGAAAAAAAAAAACTCTTAATTGTTTTCAATTTATTTAATAATTATAATTTTTTGTTTCAATATAATTTGATTAATTTCTTAATAAGAAAATATGATATTCATCTTAAAAAATTTTTTCTACACAATTTATTTTTACAACTTTCATATCACTTTTCTTAATAAATGTTGTAGTATAATTAATTATTTCAAATTTTTTTATATATTTAAGGATTTAAGAAATAGAAGAAGGATAATTATAATCAACTATTATTAGAATATTAAGCAATTAAAATCAAAGGATTATTTTTTACTTTTGAAATAAAAGGTTCAATCAATTTCTTTAAAATCTTTTAAATCTCTTTTATCATAATCTAAATCTTGATGAGTATAATATTATACCCATATCCTTGGAAAATGTCTTAAAATAAAATTCTATCTTTATCTTTGTTTTTTATTCTGTTTGAGTCTAAAAATAATAATTTGAAGTATTTACTATTTTATTATTCTTTTTTTAATCTTTCAATTTTTTTTGTATTTTTAAGTCAATATTACATATGAATAAATAATATTTATTTTGTGTGAAATCATCATCTATTTAATTAAAAGATTTTACTTTTTTATCAGAAATTACTTTAAAAAAATTTTCACATTAATCTTAAATATTTAAATAGAAAGGAAGACCTTTTCTGATAAACAAATATTTCTAATTGAAACATAAAATTTATAACAATAGAGAGAAAAGAAAAATGATAAAAAAAAAATTTTTTTCTGATACTCTAAAAAAACAAAAGATTAAAATATTTGAAATACATTTGCTTTATTTGAAGATTTTATTGATTCTTTCTTGTTTCATTATGGTAATAAATTTTTATAATAATATAATTGATTATAATTTTTATTAATTAAAAATAAATAAAAATAAATCTTTTTAGCTGTTCTTTTAATCCTTTACTTTATTTAAAAGTTATTGTTCAATTTTAATTACAAATTATTTTTTTGAAAAGTAAATTAAATTACTTTTTGTGTTATTTACAATAAAAAAATGTAATATGAGATTTATATTAATTCTATTAATAAAAAATTAAATAAATATTTAGAAATATTTCATATAAAAATATTGTTTTAATAAAGTATGTTAAAAAAAATAAAATTAATAATATATAAATACTATTTTTATTATTTCTTAAATTCTGAAATAAATACTATTTAATTCAATATTAATTATAAAAAATAAAAAATTAATGTCAGGACTTCTTCCTTCAGATGAATGTGAAGGATATCAAAAAATAAAAGAGACTAATTTAGTTCTTCAATTTACCTTTCCATATAATTTTGATAAAATGCTTAATATTATAAAAAATATTCAAACTTTGGGGAATTTAATGAATTTTTTAGAGGGTAAAATAATATCAGATCCAATTTTATTAAAAGGTCAATCCACTTTTGCAAAAAATACATATTTTTTTTTAAGATATAAAAGATTTTTGTCATTATATATGAAAGTAGAAGATATAATAGAAACAGAATATTTTTTTAAAATAGATTATAAAATATATAAAACTTCTCCTAAATTATTAGAATTTACTTTAGTTTTTAATTTACATAATATTTCAAATTCAAATTCTTATTTAACAATGATATTTATTTTCCCAAAAATAAATATTAATCCATTAATTATTAATTTATGTCAACAAGAACAAAAATATAATATGCATATTTTAACAAAAGCAATATCTCAAAATAAATTATATACTTTTTATAATGCTATGAAAGTTATTGATATTGATTTTGATTTTATTTCAAATTTATGTTTACATTATAATTTATTTAAATTATTTTTTCCAAGTACAAAAAAATTAAAAAATTTAACTTCAGAAGAAAATAATGGAATTTTATATGAAAATCAAAGATTTAAATTAACTTTAAAAGATAAAAAATCTTTCGAAAGATTACCTCATAATATGCAAATTAATGTTAATTCAATTCAAAGTTTAAAATCTCAACTTTTAATAATTTATTATATGGAAAAATATGATGAATGTCATGAATATCCTCATCATTCAATAAATTTTTTTTTAAAAAAAATATCTCCTAATAAAACTTTTTGCTCTATGAAAACACTTTTTGATTTCCCGGTTTCTGAAGAATTTTTTGGATCTATTGGAAATTATGCACAAAGGCTTGTTCATAATTTAGAAAAAGTATGTTTGGATTATAAAGAAAGAAAAAAAATTTAAGGGAATTAAAATATAAAAATTTTTATTTTAATAAAAAACTTTAAATGAAGATAATAATAATAATATTATAATATTAATTCATATTATTATTTACTATATTAAGTTTTATTATAATAAAAACTATAGTTTTCAGAAATTCAAATAAAAAAAGGTATTTATAAATTTAAAAAACACCTTTAAATTAATTATTTTCATAAATTAGTTTGTGTACAAAGAATAAATAAATAACATATATCAAACTCCATTAAAATTACTCTACTTATATATAAAAATTATGAAAGTTAATTATAAATAACCACTAAAAAATATATATAAAAAATTAAATTAAACCAACACTTAAAAAATTAAAAAATAAAAAAATAAACAATTAAATAACCTAAAATCTTAATCTATTATGTGAATTATACCAATATTCAATAGTACATTCATCAGCATCACTTAAAAAAATATTATAAACAAAATTTAAATAAGCAATTCTAACATCAAAAGTATTTAAATAAAAAGTATGATGATTAAAGTTAAAATTTGGTCTGTTGTATTGTAAAAATTCAAAATAAGTATTAACATATTTTTTCCAATTTTCATGAATATTTTCATAAGGATGTTTAACTACACCTTTACTAGTTCTAGCACATTCAATTTCTTCAATTTTATCATAAGTAGAAGCTTTAAATTCACAAATATTCATATCAGGATTTAAATTTATTTTTCCAGGAGTAATATAAGTACATCTATTATGTAAAATAATTCCACTTTCACAAGCAAAAGGATTTTCACATAAAGTTTTATCGGGTAAAGAACCTAATTTAACACATCTAGGATAATTATTATTTTTAGATTTATTATTATCATTTAAAGTATAAGTAGCACAAACTAAACCTTTATCACAATTACCAAAATCTCCATTTTTTTCATCATCATTAACTTCACATTTTTTTCCTTCTTTTATCATAGGAAGACACATTTTCTTATCAAATTTATTTAATCTATAACAAGATAATTGACTTCCACATTGATTAGTATTTTCACACTCTTCTCCTTCTTTAAATCCATAACATCTTTTCTTATAACAAATTCCACTGAAACAATCACTATTTAATTCACAATAATCATCATCAAAACCTGGAGGAAGATTTGGTACACAATATCTATATGAATATCCTTGAAGTGCTTGACAATGTGTTGTTGGAGGACATTGAAATACGTATGTCATTTCGTATTTGTCACGTGAATGCTCTGATGATATTGTTTCTATTGAGTAACAACGATTTGATAAATGTTTTGGGGCACATTCCCATACTTTTATTGTTTCCATGTAAATTAAAGGAGGGAAAAAAAGAAAGAGGAGAAACATTTTTCTTTTTTGGAATTTAAGTTTTTATTGTTTTTTATTTATTTTTTATTTAATTTTTTTACATTTAATATATCATTTTTATTTAATAAAGTTTTTTAAGAAATATTAATGGTATCTTCAATAAAATTCTCTGATTCTTTCCCATATGATTCAATAGCATATATTCTTATATTATATTTACCTTTTAAATTTTCAACTAACCCTAAACTAATAATGTCTTTTCTATCAGTAGGCATTAAAAAAAAATCAGAAAAATATAAATATTCTTCTTCTTTATTATTGTTATCTTTAAATATTATTTTATAAGAATGAACAAAATTTTCATGTGTTGCTTGTTTAAATTTAATTATATTTTTATCATTAATTTTTTCAACAAATACCTTTTTATCTTCATCTTTTTCAAAAATAAATTTAGGTTTATTACTTTTATTTTTTCTTTCATCATATAAATATCTAAATGAATTTTTATCAATTGGAATATCAATAATCCAATTTTCACCATAGAATAAATTTTTTTCAAAAGAAATTCTTTTAATTAAAACTTCTTTTTCATTAACTTCACAAATTAATCCCATAAAATTTTTTGCAGAAATTAACAAATCATCAAATTCATTTTTTAAAATAGAACCATTAACTTTTCCTTTTTCTAATTCAACATAACTTAAACTTTGAGTTTGAATACAAGTATAATTATTTTGATAAATACTTCTTTCATCAATTAAACTATAATGACTATGACCACAAAAATTTATAATTTGAGGATATTTTTCAAATATTTTATTTAAATTTATTTCTCCCCATTCTTCACTTCCATAAACTGTATTTTTTGGAGGAAAATGTGTAGTAACAAAAATCGGAATTTTATTGTTTTCTTCAATTGCAATTTTTATTTCTTTTTCAAACCAAATATGATTTTTATTTGGATTATCTAAACTTCCATCTTCACAAGACCAATTAATAAAATGAAATCCATTAATGATTTTATGGGAAAAAGGTTTTTCTTTTGTTTTTTCTTCAAATAATTTTTGCATTTCTTCTATTTTTCCATTTTCAATATTTAATTTATTATTTTCTAAATTATAACTTAACCAATAATCATGGTTTCCCATAATTAAATTTAATATTGGAATATTTTCTTTATTTTCTTTTCCATAAACTTCATTAAATTGAAATAAAAAGTTATCATATGATTCTGGTTTAGCATAATCAGTAATATCACCATCAATTATTAAAACATTTATATTATTATTTTTTAAAATTTCTAAAGATTTTTTTAATGAAGTTGAAAAATATTGAAATGGATGATCTACTGATAAAGGTATTAATTGAGTATCTCCTATTATTCCTATTTTTAATGTTTTTGTATCCCCAATAGAATATCTTGTTATTTCTGCATAAGGATTGTATTCAGTCATTTTTTGGTTTTTTAATTTTTATAATTTTTTTGATTTTTGGAAGTTATAATTAATATGAATGAATAGTAATTATGAAGCACTTCGATTAAGTCATTTCATTAATAAATGTTTTTTTATTATATTTTTTTATATAAATACATCATTATAATTTCTTTATAAATGAATAATAATATATATTTAAATAAAAAATAAAATGGGTGATTGTTGTTCTAGAATTGATATTAAAAAATTATTACCAGAAGAATTACTAACAAAAAATGGTAAAATTTCAAAAGAAGAAATATTTAAAAATAATGAATTAATAGGAATTTATTTTTCTGCCCATTGGTGTCCTCCATGTCGTCAATTTACTCCAATTTTATCAAATTTTTATAAAAAAATAAATGCAAATGAGAAAAAATTAGAAATTATTTTTTGTTCTTCTGATAATAATGAAAATGATTTTAATGAATATTTTAATTCTATGCCTTGGACTTCAATTCCTTATAATTCTCCTTCTAGAAATTCTTTACCAAGAAATTTATGGATTTTTTCTATTCCTACTCTTTATATTTTAGATAAGGATGGAGAAATTATTGATAAAAATGGAAGAGATTCTTTTTGGAAATATGATGAAAAAAGTTTTGATTATTGGAAAAGTTTACTTAAAGTTAAAAATTAAAATAATTATTTATTTTAATTTAATTATTATTTGATATAATTTAATGTTATAATTATATTTGATTTATGGGAATTCATTATAAGATAATTTATTTTGACGTAAAAAAAATTAATCAAAAGTAAAAATAATAAGTAAATGTTTATTTTATTCTTTAAATTGAAAATAATGAATCTTTTTTTCTAAATATTATTTTCAATTAACAAAAAAAAGATTAAAGTAATCATCAATATATTATATTTCATCAGAATCTTATTAATCCTTTTAATATAAATTAAAAAAATAAACATGATAAAAATTACTGATTAAATACAAAGAAAATTCTATTTAACTCAAGTTTGAAAATATATATAAATTTGAATGAGTAAATTCCAAAAAAAAAAATTAGTGATTCTAAAAATCTTAGTAATATTAATTCAAATATCTCAAATTCAGAATTCTCAATTTTCAATAAGAAATTTATTAGATTCTCCTTCTGTTCAAAAAGTTTGTGATAGATCATCAAAAGAAGTAAAAGAATTTTTTGAAAATGGGGGACATTCATTACAAGTTAAAGAATATGAAGATAATGAAGAACATATTCAAAAATTAATAGATTTAATTGAAGGGAAAGGTGATAAAGATGAAGCAACACAAAAATATTTAGATCATTTAGCTGTGATGTTATTTTTTATTGCATTTGGAATTGTCTCAATTATAATATGGCCAGTTTGTATTTGTTGTACTTGTTGTAGATGTTGTAATTATTTTGTAAGATGTTTTTTTTATTGTTGTCCTTTGAAATTTCACCAAAAATTAACTAAAATAATATTCTTTATCGCAATAGGAGCTTATGCTTTAGGAACAGGATTTGCATTATATGGAACAATTCAATCTTATTCAATTTTTGATTCATTAGATAATGCCTCATGTTCAATATTTAAAATGATCATTGAAACTGTAATTGGACAAGAAACAAATAATAGACCTAAATGGAGTGGAATTAATGGAGTTAATCAAATATTAATTAATTTAGGAAATGCTGTTACTGATTCAATGACTAATTATAAAGAGGCTTTTAAAAGAGCAAAAGAAAATATGGATACACATATAAGTGATTGGGAAACAAATTTAGAGTCAGTATATAATACTATTATTTCAAATAAGTTTGATATTACAGGTCCTTCAATTAAATCTTCAACTAACTCAATTACTGCAAGGGATTATAGTGATATTATTCCTGATTATGTTTATAATTTAGGTCCTTATATAAAATCTAAAACAACTTTTTATCAATTAAATGAAGAATATAAATTATTAACTCAAGGAATATTTGTTCTATTAAATCGGGTTTATAATATTGTTGATGAATCTTTAACTGATAAAGTTTCTGGAAAGTTAAAAAATACTACAAATGAAATTTCTTCTTTAGGAGAAAATTTTGATAAATTAACTGAAGATATTGCTAATCCTTGGATGAATACTCAAGATAAAATAATTGAAATTGGTGAAAAAATAAGTGAAGCAATTTTTACAATTAATTTTATCTTCTCTGCTATTATTATTATTCTTTTATTTTTTCATTATTTTGAATTTTTAAAAGCACTCAAATATTTATTTAAAATATTTTATTATATTTCATGGAATTTATTATTTTTATTTTCAATAATTATTTTTATTTTATCTGGTTTAATAGGTATAATTGGAATTCTTGGTCGAGATTTTGCAAGTGTAGGTCATTATATTTTTAGTGAAAATAATTTAAAAAGTGAAACACCAAGAATTCTAAAAAATGGAAAATCATCAGAATATTTAAATGTTTGTATTAATGGAAATGGAGATTTAAAAACTGCTTTTGGATTTGATGATTCAATGGATAAATTAGATGAATTATATAATTATGGAGATGATATAAGACAATTCCAATCAAATATATCAACAAAAACTACATCTTTAGTAATATCAGCTTTTCAAATAAATGAATATTCAACAAAATATTTAAATCATAAATATGTTGATTTATCTGGAAATGACCAAAATTTTGATTCTTTCTTAGAAGAAATGAATAAATATATAAGTAAATCAGGTTCAACATCATATCAATCAACTTCAGCATCAATAATTTATGATGATATATTTTCAAAATTAAAAGTTGCAAATGGATATTCATATTTATCACCTTCAAATACACCAGCAACATCAAATGAAAAAAAAATATTATATTTATATGATAATTGGACACCTACAATTTTAGAACAAAGATATGGAAATATAGATACAAATGGATTAGGTGGTTATGGAAAAGTGAATACTGGAGTATCTAATATAAAATCAATTTTAGATGATTTAAAACAAAAAAATAGTAATATTTATACTACAGTTTCAACACAACTTATATCTTTAAGTACCAAATATTCTTCTATAATGAATATTGTTAGTAATACTTTAATTGCTGCTGCAAAAGCTATTGATCCTTTATCAAAAGCTATACAAGATTTTTTAGGTCAAGAAAATAATTCAATTTATTCTTTAATGAATTGTGCTTTTATTGGATATGATGTTAAATTTTTATTAAAACAATTATATGATGGACTTGGAAAGAGTTTTTATACTTTTGCATCTTGTATGATATGTATGGCTGTTTTTTTAACTTTAGGACTTTATTGTTCTGTTTTATATTCAATTTATTCAAAAGATCTTTTTTTTGAAGAAAAAAAAAGTAAAAATGAAAATGATGATTATGAAACATCCGCTTTTAAAAGTTATCATGGGGAAACAGGGAAAAATTAATTTTTTTTTAATATAATTTAGATTATTTATTATTCACATTTAATTTCCTAAATTATTAAAATAAAATATTTAAAAAATAAAATGGAATCTCCACTTCCATTGTTTAATTCATTAGGAGTTGATTTGGGTTCATCTAAAACAATATATTCAAAAATTTCTCTTTTAAACAATAATTTTGAAGAGAAAATTCTCAAAAAAGTTCCAAGTTATATTACTTATTCAAATAATAATGTTGAAGTAGGTGAAAATTCAAAAATCTTAATTTTACAAAAAATAGACTCTTCCTATTCCAATTTATCAAGAATTTTTCCAAGAATGAAAGCCAAGATATTTGAATCAGAAAAAGATTTTTCAATAAATAAAAAAGAAAATTTAAATCCAGAGAAAACTGTGTCAGATTTTTTAAAAAAATTGAATTCAACTTTAATAAATGAACAAATGGATTCAGTTACATTTTCAGTTCCTGATTTTAATACTCAAGTTCAAAAGGAAACTTTAATGAGAATATTATTAAACATAGAAATGAAAAAAATTGCTATTATAAATGAATCAAGTGCAATAACTATTTATTATGGTTATAAAAAATATTCTGAATTATTTATTAGAGAAAATCCTGTTGAGACTCCAAATAATTATGTTGAAAAATATGTTTTATTTATTGATGGTGGAAATTCAAAGATATCTTTTATTATTTCAAAATTTACTTTTTTGTGTTTTAATGTTTTAAATGTTGTATCTTTACCTACTTTAGGAGGAAGAAATTTTGATTTAAAATTAGAAGAATATGTTATTGATAAATTTAGAAAAGAAAATAAATTAAAAGTCTTTGATTATACAAATGAAATGAGATTTAAATTACTTGAAGAAATTAAGAATAAAAGAGAAAAATTAAGTTCTGTTGAAGAAGTAGAAATTAAAGTTAATAAGTTTTATAATAATTTAGATCTTAAAGTTAAAGTAAATAGAAATATTTTTGAAAAATGTATTTCTGAATTGATTGATCTTTATAAAGAAAGTTTAAAAAGTTTAAAAGAGATTCCAATGAGAACAGGAGAAAAAGATGAAGATGGAAATAATTTGTTTATTAAATTTTCTAATTTAAATGTTAATAAAATAGAAATCTGTGGTGAATTAATTAACACTCCAATTTTAAAAAATATAACTGAATCAATTTTAGAAATTAAAGTTGAAAAAAATTTAAATCCAAATGATTATATACCATATGGAAATGCTTTGATGGGACTTTTTTTTAATAAAAAATTTCCAAAAAGTTACTTCGAAAATTTTTTTCATTTTAATTATTATAGAATTTGTTATAAATATGATAGTAATTTAAAAGAAAGTGTTACTTTTATAAACAGAGGTCCCATTATTAATTGGAAAAGAATAATTAAACTTCCTGAAGCAAATGATATTAAAATGATTTTTGAATATGCTGAAAATGAATTAAATATTGAAGGAAAAATTGAAAATAGAGAAATTATGGTTTATAATATTAAATGCAATGATAAACAAAAACAAAAATTTATTAGAATTTTTTTAAGACATGATCAAAAATTAGTTTCAGAATGCTTAATTGATGAAGAAAACAAAAAATTAAATGGTAAAATTTCTGTTGAAGAATTTGGAGGAAATATTTATTGGAGAGAAATTATCAATCGTATAAATGGAAAAAATAATGAATTAGAAAAATTAATTCTGGAAATTTATGATGAAGTTGCTAAAGGAAATATTGATGTTCAGAAGTATTCTAGTCTTTTTCTGAAATTAAAGAATTATAAAAACATCCACAAAAAGAATTCTCCTGAAGAAAATCAAATTTTTAAAAATCAAATTGAAAAAGAATGGGAACAAATAAAAAAAGAATGTATGTAGAAAAATTATTCTCTCATCCATTTAAAATTATTGCTAGTTAATTTTTAAAAAATTTTTAAGAAAAATATCATATGAAAAAATTAAATTATTTTATTATAAAAAATATTAAAAAAACATAATTTGAAAAATTAATGTATTAAGATAATGAGATATATCTTTTTAAAATTTTATGAAAGTTTAAATTAAAAATAGTAAATTAAATTAAATACAAATTTTATAATGATTAAATGATAAATCTGAAAAAAATCATAATTATTTGAACAAATTAATTAAAATTTTATATGATAAATCTATTATATTGAATTTCAATAAAATATAAAAAAAGAAGATGAATACCAATTTTTCTTTATAATTATTATTGATTGTAGATATGATAATTTGCATTTTCTTTCTTAAAGAGAAATAAACAAATTAATTATTAAAAGATAATAATTTATCAATTAAATTGATTTCTCGAATAACATAAAAATTATGTTATATGAAGAAAAATTTTTTTTGTTCTTGATGATAAATTAATATAATTTATGAACATTTGATTGTTTTTCTTATAAATAATTCTTTTAAATTCAACATATTAATATGAAAAGATGATAATACTTTTGACAATAAAATCTGAGATTTCACTGTAAAAAATTTGTTTAAACAATAATTTTCAAATAATTCCAAAAGAAATCAATTTCATATTCATGTGATAAAAACAAATGAAAAACTGAAAGAAAAGAAAAAATGACTCAAAAATACAGAAATATTAATACATTCAAATTATGTATATTTCAGCGTAATTATTAAATATTATTAGAAGATAAAAATCTTTTTTTCTTTTGATTTGATAGAACATTATTTTGGATTTATATTAGATTATAAGGAAAAAATATATATTTCAATAATGCAGTAATTAGAAGAGTTAATATATTTGAAAGAATAATTGAAATAAATTTGTTATTAAAGAAAAAAGAGAAAAGACTTATTTTCTTTTAATATCAAGAAAAAAACTTTATTTTTACTTAAATTCTTTTTATGTTAAAAAAATGATTGTTTGATAATTAAAAAAGAATCCTGAATGAAATTTTAAAGTTATTATTGTTATTTTCAAAAAAATAATATGAATTTGAATTATAATAATAAATTTAAACTTTAATCTCATTTTTTATTGTAAAAATTTTATGAGCATTATATTTTGATTCTGAAATAAAAGCATGTTTTATTTGTTATAAATTTTATTCATATAATCTTTTTGAAAAAATAATAGTTATTAATACTAAATTCTAAAGTTCAAAGTTAAAAAATAGAAATCAAAAACGAAAATCATTATTCAGATTTAATTATTTTCTTTAAGATATTATATGATAGTTTTTTTTTAATATTATTAAATTAAATAAAATTATAAAATGATATATGTTTTTCTTAATATTAAATTTTTATTTTTCTTATATAAAAAATCAATTAAATAAATATTAGATTGAATAATAATTGTAAAAAATATTATAAATAAAATGGGAATGGTATGCGAAACATGTCGTTCTTGTACTAATACGAAGAACACAGGACAAGATAAAAGTCATAGTAATCATCAAAGTTCATCTCAAAATCATCATGGAAGTAATCAAAACAGTCATAGAAGTAATAAAAGTGAGCAAAAGGGAGGAAGTAAATGTTATACTTGTAATGCTCATATTAATCAAAGACCTGAAACAGGAAGAGATGATTTTAGAATTGAAATAAAAGCCCAACATCATGGAGATCATACATGTAATGAACAAATATTAACTGTTGTTTTTAATCATCCTGCTACTTTTATTAGTTGTAGTAATGGCTCTTTAAATGGTCCAAATAATAAATCGCAAATACAAGTCAAATTAAGATATCATAATAATCCAAATGATAATATTGGGATGGGAGATTTTATTGTTAAATCCTCTCATAAAGACCTTCAAATTTTTAAATGCTTTATTAATGACGGTCATTAATTTTTTAGATTATATTTTTTTATTTTTTAAATCCAAATAATCTTTCAATTTAAATTTTTATAAGAAATTTTATATTTATTATTAAAATCAATTCAATACTCTTTTTTAAGATAATTTCAATATTTATAAATTCTCCGAAATATTTATTAATTTGATTCTTGATTATTTTAATAAAGTCAATTATCTTTATATTAGATGAATAATTTTCATGAAAGTGTTTTGAATTTAAAAATATTTTTGGAAATTAAATATTTTTTCTACTTAATTATTTATCAAATAAATAAGATTTAAATTTTATTTTTTAAAATATAAATCTTTAATTTTGTATTATTATTGCCTCATTTTTATTCTCTATCCTAACATTTCCTTTTGTTAAATTAAATTTAAATTTTTTTTTCAAAATAATCTATTATTTTCTTTTATTTGTATTAAAAATATTATACATATTTTATTTATATTTTTTGAGGAATGGGGATTGGGGATTGGGGATTGGGCCCAATCCCCAATCTCCATCCCCATACCATATTTAGGACAAATAATATCTTTTGATTTAATGATTCTCTCGTCTATATTAGTTGTATCTCTATCATAAATGCAACATACACTATATTTAATACAAAAATTATTTTTAGATTTTGAGAGAGTTGTATAAATTGAATAAAATGATTTTAAAGTTTAGAAGAAGTTAAAATATTCGGTTGAACAATGAGATGAAGACAACTATTTTTTCTTTTAATTAAATAAATCTTTTTTTATTTTATTTACATCAATTAAATTTCCTAAATAAATACATTGTTCTTGATTCTTTAATCTAAATATTCCATTAGAAGGAGTAAAGGTTAACTCTCCAAGATATATTGTTTCATTAAATTCATAAAAATCAACTCTAACAAAAACAAATTCAGATGATAATTTTTTTGCATATTCGATCATTAAATTTAATTTTTTCGGCTTTTGAAAGGTATAATTCTCCATTCTATGATAATGTGGTAATCCAGTTTCTAAATCAGTTAATTTCCAATCTAAATCATAATAATTATTTATTTTATTTTCTCCTTCAATTGTTTTTTGAACTCTAATAAATTTAGGTTTTCCATGAAAACAATAAACTTTATAATCTTCAATATTATCTTTTAAAAATTCTTCTGCGAAAATTTTTGGCTTAACATTTAAATATTGGAACTCATAATTTATTATCCCATAATTTTCAGATAACCATTTATTTAATAAAGTTTTCGCAACAGTAATATTAAAATATTCTTTATTATTACAAATAATATTCATTCCTGAGCCATGATTACATTTTAAAACAAATTTATTAGGCAATTCATCTAAATTTACTTCATTAGAATGATTATATATTTTTAAAATTGGTACACAAATATCTTTTCCTAAAACTTTTTTTGAATATTCATGCAGCCCTATTTTATCAACTATTTTTGATTTATAATCTGGAGATTCATGTATAGTCAAATAATTTATTTTATCTTGTATAGTAACTAAATTTGATTCATCATAAGTCATATTATGATCACGCATTTTCATTTGACGTGCCATAATATAAAAAAAATGTCTTTTTTTATAGAAGTTTTCTGTTTTTATTTGATTATCTGTTATATATCCTTTTAATTCTATTATATAAATAATACAACAAATAATTATTATTTATTTATATTATATCATTATATTAAAAAAAAACTAATTTATTTTTCTATGCTTTTTCTAAACTTTTCTCATATATTTACATAAAAATTAGAAATTTATGTTATAATCAATAATATATATAATAAATTAATTTCGGTCTCACAGTCTTTTTCTATATTAATTTATATTTTCTTTGTTCAAGCATTTTTTATGAAATAATTATA
>JAEEGL014231317.1_pt1 | contig 15871 bp, 15 predicted proteins | sample 9134231 | NCBI WGS metagenome assembly JAEEGL01 (sample SAMN16246548, study PRJNA631951) | gut metagenome | biome: gut microbiome; feature: rumen; material: fiber-attached | host: Bos | place: Iran: Karaj | collected 2018-10
TAGCCGCAGGTGGAGTAGTGGGCGTGGACGATGTCCGGTCTTTCGCGCCGGATCAGGCGGCGAAGGGCCGCCCAATGCTTCAGGTAGCCTCCGGGCCCGTGACCGACGACGGGATACATCAGCATCCCGACACCTTCCCGGACGAGGGAGTCATACTGCGACTGGACAAAGGCGCTGACCTTTCCGACCGTCTTGTTGCCGCTGGCTACGAAGAGTACTTTCATGGGCGGTCAAAGGGTTTTCTGCTCGGGAAGATGGATCCATGAGCCCAGGATGTCATCCCAAATCTCAGGGTGGAAGGGCCCGGTCCCTCCGCTATCGAAGAAAGTGAATTCCCCAAAGTAGGGATGACCGTCGACTTCATAAAAATCAACCCGGACGAAAGGGATATCCTGGGAGAGGATACTCACGAGACGCTTCATCTCTTCGAAACAGACTGGCTTATCCAAGGGCTTCTTTGAGGCGGGATGCTCCTGATGGAAATCCAGGTGGTTAAAATCCTCGTCGAAATAGTCGAAGGTCGCTCCTTCCTTTGTGTTCCGTCCTGCAACGATAAGCATGATCTTCGGTTGGCCGGAGAAACAGTAAAACTTGTAGTCCCTCAATTCATGAAGGTGTGTATCTTCGACATATTGTTCCGCAAATACACGTTTCTTGATGTTTTTGTATGGCCATTCTCGCGCTTTTAGAAATGGGTTCCTGAAATAGAATGAGTGACGGATTTCCTTGAGGGCTTTCCTGCGGTCGAGTTGCTGCTTATCTTTGCAGATAACGACGCCGTTGCTACCTCCGTCATTGTTGGTCTTCAGCACGAACTGATCCGGAAGGGCATCAAAATCGACGTCTCCAGGCTTCTTCCATACCTTCAGTGTAGGGATGACATACTCCGGACCAATCAGATTCGTTACATAATCCTTGACCGCGACCTTGTCGGCCATGGTCGTGAAGATGTCTTTCCGGTGAAATAATTTCAGCCATTGTTGTTTCGCATTGAAGGTCGTCGGATGCTCAAGGTCCAGGGTTTTGCCCATGCTGGCCTTATAATAAAGCTTCAAATATGTTTCGTCATCCGGAATGAGAAACGATAGGCGATGAAGCATGGCGTAAACGAGGTGTTTCCGGTTATGCCTCAGTGCGTATAGCGCATTTTTCAATGGATTTCTCATCGGTAATGGGTCATATATAAAACATTCAACTCAAGAATGTGTTTTTCAATAGAATAGCGCTCGCGAATCAATTTCATGGTTTCGGCCCTCTCCGGATAGTGATCCTTTCCTTTTTCAACGAACGAGAGTACTTTTTCGAGGCAGTCTTCCACATCGTCTGTCCGGTAGAATCGGGCAATCTTTCCGTCGAATGTAATTTCTTTCATCACATCCCAATCGTTGACGAGGACGGGCGTCCCGCTGGCGAGCGCCTCGATGACGGCAATCCCGAAAGTGTCATGCTCCGACGCGTAGATGAATAGATCCATCTGGCGAAGCAGATAAGGGACGTCAGACCGATTCCCCAAAAAATGGATCTTATCTGTCAGTCGGTTCTGTTCGCAGAACGCGACGCAATCGTCATACCGCCATGGCTCGGCATCGTCCCTCCGGCCAGCGAAGTACATGTGGAAAGGCAGGCCGGTCTGATCCAAACGCTGCATGACATGGCAGATAAAGGATTGTGACCGGCCTTCTATGAAACTGCCGACCATCATCATGTTCAAGGAACTCTTGTCGATGGAAAACGGCCGGGCTGGATCCGGTTCAGGATGGTCCAATTTAGAGAAGTCGATCCCGTTGTAGATTACTTGGAGTTTGTTGTCGTCCGGCAATCCCCACTTTTCTTTGTAGATGCTTTTTTGAAATTCGCTGACACAGACAATGCACGTGCTACACGTGTAGATGAGTTTCCAATACCATTTCGGAGCGTCGGAGTAGGAAAAGCCGTGAAAGGTGGTCACAATCTTGACTCGTGTAAATAGCAAGGCTGCAATGCTGACCAGTGCGTTGGAAGGGGTCTGGGCGTGTACGATGTCAATGTGGTTGTCCAGGATTGCCTTCCGGAGCTTCCATAAGTAGGAAAGCATGTTTCCTGACTTTCTCACTTGGATTAGTTCTGCACCGGATGCTTTGAATGCCTCGGAATAGTCGTCATCCTTTCGGTATAGGCAACAGAGATCGAAAGGAGCAAGGTCTCTCTTGATGCATGTGTCATAGATGAGAGATTCGGCTCCTCCTCTTTTCAAACTTCCCAGAAAAAACGCAACTTTCATGGATCAGTGTTTCTTTAGGTGTAGCATCAAACACAACAATCCGGGAGAGAGATTTGCAATCCGCATTTTCTTCGCAGCACTGGCGGTCGAATGGAATGTCGAAAGGGGAAATACTCCTTTTTGACGGAGATCTCGAATAATGGTACGGCGCTCTAGGAAGAACCCCAGTCCGGCTTCTCCAAGGATAGAAACGGCTATCTGTGAGATCATCCCCTTGAACCAGATCTGGTTTCTTGCTTGTCGGGATTGCGCTTGGAGTGAATCGATCAGACGAAGCCGGTCCGTCAGTTTCTTCTTTTGCTTGGCGAGATCGGGAGTCCGTGTGATGGATCCGGTACGGAAGAGGTAGTTGTAGACCATCGTTTCGGTCGAAGCCGCCCTTTGCGCCTTCATCAGGATGCGGGGGGTCCAGTCCACGTCTTCAAAATAGATGCCTTCGGTGAAAGCGCCTTTCCCGTTTTTCAGCAGGTCTGACCGGACGATGAACTGCCAGGCATAACAGGCGAATCCGAGCCGCTCTGTGAGGAATGAGACACCGTCGCAAACCTCTGTGGAGTAGTCTACGAAGGGTTTGGACGCTTTGTTGGGCTCGAAAACCTCGCCAGCTTCGTTGACATTCTGATAGTTGTAGCGGAGGATGTCCAGATCCTGTCTTTCAATCTGCTCTCGCAGGCCCTTCAGGACTCCGGGCATCAGGTAATCGTCGGAGTCGACGAACTGGATGTAATCTCCACCAGCGACGGCGATGCCGGCATTGCGCGCAGAACTCAGTCCGCCGTTCTCTTTGTGGATGGCGCGGATGTTCGGTTCCCGGGCAGCCAGTTCGTCACACAAGGTGTCGCCGCCGTCCGTCGATCCGTCATCCACGAGGATGATTTCATAGTCCGTACGGTCGAGGTCCTGGCGTAGCAGGCTCTCCACGCATCTTTCCAGATACGCCTTGACGTTATAGACGGGTACGATGATGGAGAGGAACATTATGCCTTGCGTTTTTCCCATTTGAACAGGCAGCGCTCCAGGAACCAGACCAGCTTCTTCGCCCAGGGATAGCGTTCGATCCGCCGCATCTGCCGTATGGCGGGCGTCCAGCGCTTGTAGTCGTCCAGGATGGTGGCGGGGATGCATGCCTCCAGGACTTTCATCCGCTCCTGTCGGGCAAGATCCTTGTTGGTTTCGCTGATCCCGGTCATGTCGAACAGGGTGACGTCGATATCCGCATAGACGGGTTTCTCGTCTCCCAGGACGATGGCTTTGAGATACCATTCCCAATCGGAGCATATCTTCAGGGAGTCGTCATAGAGACCATACTTTTCGAATAGACTCCTTCGGATGTATGCCGGAGAGTGGTTCAGCGTTCCGATGAACAGGCTGAGCAGCGTAATCTCTTCTCCGGCGAATCCGACATCCCGTTTCCGTTTTCCGTCGGGCATGTCTTTTATCATGTTGCCGTAGAGGATGGACGGGCGGCCGTTGCTTTCCAATGCCTGCAGCATGCGGGCCGTAACGTCGCTTCCTGCCAGGCAATCCCCGCTGTTGAGGAATTGGACATAGTCGCCGGAAGCCATCGCGATGCCCTTGTTCATCGCATCGTAGATGCCCTTGTCCGGCTCGGAGACCCATTTGATGCGGCTGCCCAGGCACTCAGCCATGTCATTGATCGCAGCGACGCTTCCGTCCGTGCTGCCGCCGTCCACGACCACATATTCAAAGCCGGCAGCAGTCTGCGCGGCGACGCTTTGCAAGGTCTTTCCCAGGCCTGCAGCGTTGTTGCGATTGATGGTGATGATGGTAAGTGTCATGATGCAAAACAGAACGTCATTGGATGGAAAAGTCGAAGTCCAGTCCCAGATAATCTTTCATGATCATTTCATATCCGTTGTCTATCTCTGTCGCATCGGAATAGTAATAGAGAACGGGCTTGTCGGATTTCTTCCCAAGTAAATCCAGGATAAAAAACTTGGTGTCGATGGTAGCTGGGATGGACAAAGCCGGGACGATGACGGGATCTTTCTGCCCGTTTTCCTGCAACCGGGTGAGCAGCTCCGTCCTTTCGTCGACGGACCTTGCATAGTCCCTGGCCGAAGGCGTGTCCATCTTGATGTTGACACCCATGATAACGGTCAGTGCCAGGAGGCCGGCGACAGTGGCCGTGACGGCCATCCGTGACGGTCTTCCTCTCCCCAGTACGAAACCGATGGCGCCGATGGCCAGGATCAGTACGAGCACCGTATGAGTATAAGTCCGCTGGATGCCGAAGTCGCTGTACAGGAATACGTTCGGAATGGCGGATACGATCAGGTAGGCCAGGAAAGAAAGGGCGATGGCAAGCACAAGTTTTCCCTTGCCAGGCATAGACGGAGCGTTGGTGGGCATCCGGCTTCCGAAATAGTATGCGAGCGCGAAGACTACCGCATAGTAGGGGAGATAGAATGCGGTGAAATAGAAGAATGAAACGACGGCATTGGCCAATCCCTTGATCCACCCCGCGATGCCGTCCGGATGCATGAAGTGATCCGCATCGCTCATTCTTCCGTAATTGCCGGGGGCGATGACGACGATGGCGAACAGGGCCAGGATGGCAGCCGCCGTCCATACGATCCGGCGCACTTGCGGCAGCGTCCAGGTTTCCTTGACACTCCATCCCTTCGAACGCCACCAGTAGAGGCCATTGAAAAACATCAGCAGCAAGGCGATGGGGGTGAACGATTCGTTCCCGCCTCCCGTATAGATGACAGCCAGCCCCAGCGTCGCCCATTGCCATCCATTGAGACGTTCCTGGTTGACCAGTTTCAAGATCAGGCACGCGATGGGGAAGTTGAGGTAATAAGTCATCGCGCACAACCAGTAAAACACGGGGAAATCAATGTTCGTGAGAACAAACAGGTTGTAGACGAGACAGACGGTCAGGAACAGCAGGAAGCGGGGAATCTTCTTTCCAAAATCCTTTACGACATACCAGCAGATGGCGATGCCGAGGATATAATAGACAATGGCCCAGAGATGATGGAATCCCAGCGTGGTGATGACGGCGGACATGAGGCCGTTGATGATGTAGGCCACGAATCGGCCGGACCTCGAGAAATACATGTCCTTGACGTAGGCCGGAATAGACATGTCCCGCAGCTTGGCGATGAAATGCATGTCATCGAAATGGAGCCGGGAAAAGAAAGCCAGGATCAGCCAATACTCCAGGAAGGCCAGGTTGACCAGCGTCAGGCAGATCTTCAGGATCCGTTCTTTCTTGTCGATGCGGTCATTCATGTCATTCCTCCTTATAGTCAAGCCACCAGTGCCAGACATTTACCGCCGATTCAAGCGAGAACCCCATTCTTTCATAAAACCTGCAGGCGGGTATGTTGGAAGTTTGGGTTGCGACAGATAATGTGCGTATGCCACGCTGATAGGAGTATGCACAGACATGGTGGATCAACGCTGATCCGATATGACGGTGCTGATACTCCTTGTCGATAGAGACGAGGCCGAGACTCCCGGATTCATCCTTCGCATTCAACGTTACGAGCCCTCTTGGCTTTCCGTCCAACTGGAAATAGAAAACGTTTGTCGCAATGACATGCCTAACAGACTGACCGATCCACCTTGAGTACAGGCGCTCGTAGCTGCCGGCCGGGAAACGGGAGTCAGTTTTGAAGCGTGAGTATTGACCGCTTTCCCATGCCAGGTACTCCAGTTCCGTTGTCGTTTCTCCGGAGGTCCATTCCTTTGCGCTGGGATGAAAAGAATCCGTCCCGTGAAGCGTCTTCAGATAAGTGGCTTTCTTGTCGACCAGCCGAAGCGCCGGGGAGGGAAAGACAAGATCCATGTCGGAAAACACATAGATCAGGTCATACGCATTTCTAAGTTGACCCGCCATGCGCATCAGGGCCTCAGCCTCTTCTTTCGATGAGATAGTAGCTTTCCCGATCCGAATGCCGAAGAAAGAACTGTCCCAGATGAGGGGAGTGACTACCATCAGAAATTCAGTTTCTCTTTGACGATATAGTATTGCCGGCCTTTGACCTGGTCATAAATCCGTCCCACATACAGGCTGAGGATACCGACGACAAAAAGCAACAGTCCCCCGACAAACCAAATGGAAAAGACCGTTGTCGTAAAGCCGGGAACCGTAATGATACCCGTCCATCTCGCGATAAGATTGTAGATGGCTAGAAGAAATGCGACCAGGGACATCCCCAAACCTGCAGCAATGGCGATATACAGGGGACGGTTGCTGTTGGAAATGATGACATCGAGGCCCAGTCTCATCAACTTTCTGAAACTGTATGAACTCTTCCCTTCCGCCCGCTCTGAATGCTGCACTTCCACGGATGTACTCTTGAATCCGAGGTAATCGATTAACGACGGGAAAAAACGGACCCGTTCGGGGATCTTGTTGTATTCATCGATGACCTGCCGGGTATAGATGCCGAAATTTGCGATGGATTTGTCTGTATCCAGACCGCTAATCCAATTGTATACTCTGTGGAAGGCCGTGGAAGACATTCGCTTGAAAAAACTGTCGTGTCGTTCTTCCCTGCGGGCATATACGATGTCAAAGCCCTCTTGCGCCTTGCTCAGCAGTTTGCCTATTTCTTCCGGCCGGTCCTGCAAGTCGCAGTCCATCACGACGACCCAATCCCCGGAAACATGCGCAAGCCCTGCTGAAATGGCATAATGCTGGCCGAAATTCCGGCTTAGATTCAAACCTTTCACATGCAGGTCTTTTTTACATTCTTCTTGGATGGAGGTCCAGGACCGATCCGGGGAACCGTCACAGACCAGGATGATTTCATATTCCTCCGTGAGGGCCCGGCAGCTCTGGGATATGCGCCGGACCAGTTCCGGTATGATCGATTCCGCCTTGTATACGGGGGAAACAACGGATAGATAAGGGGTGTTATAACTCATGTGCATTAAACGCTTGGATTTATATGAGCCCTCTGCTGCCTAGCTTGAAGTATGCCCACGCGAATTCCATCAAGATGACGATGACACACCAGGGCGTGAGCAATCTGTAAGTCTTTTCTCTAAGGGAAGTGTAGCCGTAAGACCACATCATAATGAGGCCGGGGAGACCGGGAAGGAGGAAACGTTCAGAATTGCTGAATCCACTGACGGATACAACACCCAAGTATGAAATGGTAAATGCGCCTATCAAGACGAAGTCCCGCCATTTTTTACGTCTAAGGGCTTCATAAATGGCCAAGATGGCGAAGAATCCCATGAAATTTCGGATGAAATTGCCACCGTGCTTTACTTGCTGGCCATATTGTTGGTCCAAGTTGACCATCGTCGAGAAGGGTAGCACCAGGACCATGGGAGCCATGACGGCACCTGTTGCATACTGTGCCCATTGGTTTCCGCCGGCAGTTTGTTCGTATCGGCGGTTCGACAGGTTAGTATCTTTCTGCTCCCAGTAACTCTCCAACTCGGTAGCAGCTCTTCCCCCCAGCAGGACAACGATGCAGAGCGCGCCCCATCCAACGTAGGCCAGACGTTTTATTCCCTTTTTCATTCTGGGCGCTGAAGAAAAAAGGATGGTGGAAATGAAAGTGAAAATAGCAGCGGCTCCGAGAACCGTTCGGAAGAAGAACAAGCTGCCGGCAAGAAGGGATGGGACCAGGATGCTCCAGAAAGTAGCTTTCTTGTTCCGGATAAAGTAATCCAGACGCTCGAGGAACGCTATTTCCAGAAATAGCATTTCGGTTTCTTTCAAGTGATAACCGCAATAGATGATTAAGTTAGGCATCATCGCCATCATGATGCCCGCCAGTCGTCCTGTTTGTTCACCGAATGTCCTGCTGCTCAACTTGTATACCAGGATACAGGTGTAGGCGCTGATGAAGGCTTTGATGATGCGGGGAAATAAGATGCCTTCGCCAAAGATCTTGTAAAGGATCGTCAGATACAGCGGGTATCCGATATCCGAGATTCCGTCAAAATTACCGGGGGTAAAGAAGACGGCGAAGACATCCCAGATTGTTTTAAACGACCGGTTAATCCATGATGCGTACTCGTGATAACTCAAAGCGTCTGCGGAATCATATTCAAAAGGCGTCCCATAAGTGTTGAGATAGTAGAAATAGGAACCGAGTACCCAGATCAGCCTGAAAACCAGTGCGCTTAGGAAAACATTCCGAGCAAACAGTGAATCCGGCCTTGCCCCCCAGTCTTTGCTCCATCGTGAAGTCAGCAGAAAGAAACCGAGGACGGATGCGATACCCAGTGCGATAAAACCCAAGGGCATCGTGTAGTTGAAATATAAAACGCTGACAATCGCAAGGGCAGTGAAGTACGTAAGAATGGCCCGTTGGGATATCTGCTTCGAGAAAACTAGTTTGTTGTCCTTCATTCGAAGAAAGATCTGTTAGTTAGTTAATAGGTTTTGTTCAATAGTTCAAGTGAGTCCAGGTCGTGGCAGAGAACCCGGGCGAAAGACCGGGTCGCTTCCGGATTCATGTGGACCGAAACACAGAAATTGCAGGTATCCTGCGAAATGGGGCAGTCCATCGTATAATCGAGATAATGGAAGTCATATTTCTCTGCCAGTTCCCGGAAAAAGACACGGGTTTCATCAAATCCCTTCATTTTCCGGATGGCCCCGACATATAGGGGGGAGTACACCAGCACGACCTGGATGGAGTCCGCTTTGCATTGTTGGAGATACCGCTCGAAACATGCCAGGTTTTCATCACTAAAAGTGATTCTTTGTTCATCCATCTCCGCCAAAGGAACCCCGTTCCAGGAACCCTCTTCAGGCCGATGTCCCTTATATGCGGGCATGGTGACGTAATGTTTGATGTGGAAGAATTCCAACAATCCGTTCTTAATGACCTGTTGATATCCGTAGTATCGGTACATCGGGAGATTAAGCTCGCACCAGCCATACCCCAGTTTCTTGAGTTCTTTCCTGATCTCCCGGTCATAGACCAGCGGGAGGTACTGCTCCGATTGGTGCTGGTGGCGGACATCGGAGAAGGAATTAATCGTGCCGTGGTCGAGTTCCTGGATGATGACTCGCGGCTTGGCGTTATGTTCTCGGTAGAGCTTATACTTCATCAACTGGACGTTGAAAGGATATCCTCCAACCCCGATGCAGAAAGAATTGACATGGCACAAGGAATCGATTAAGTAGGTGTCATAGTGGGATTTTCCCCGGGAATTGCCCATAATCAAGACGTCGTGGTCCATCCCTCCATGCAGCATCGCCGCATAATCCTGGAAGCGATAATCCTCCATTTTAAGCACTCCATTGCTGACAATGACATCCAGGGCGGCCGCCAGGATGAAAGCGACAAGCATAAAGATAAGGGTCTTGGAAAGGAACCGTTTCATCAGAACTGGAAATAAATGAAGTTCTCCGTGTGGCCTCCGAGCATCAGGATCGCAAAGACCGTTGCCAGATAGATGGCATAACGCAAGGCGGCAGGTTTGACGCAACTCAGTTCGTAAGGATGCTCGCGCCTGCGTTGCAGCCACTCCACGAACAGCATGATGCAGATGCACAGGGTGAATCCTGTGATGCCCGAAGCATCCGGCCGGGTAAACAGTCCTTGCGTGAAGATCCGTTGGATATAGAGCCATGCATCTGCGACGGTGTCTGCCCGGAAGATGATCCATCCGAAAACGACAAGAATGAAGGTCAGAACCATCTGTCCCAGTTCCTTGAAGGAGGGGAGCAGACGTCCGTCGGCGACCGTGTCGCGATACTTGCGGTTTTTACCCAACAGAATCAGCGGCAGGAAGAGCAGGGCGTGGTAGGCGCCCCAGGCGATGAAGGTCCAGTTGGCCCCGTGCCAGAAACCGCTGACCAGGAAGATGACAAAGGTGTTGCGGATGATCTTGGCCTTGGAGCAGCGGCTACCCCCCAGCGGGATATAAACATAATCACGGAACCAGGTCGTCAGCGAGATGTGCCACCTGCGCCAGAACTCGGCGATGTCGCGGCTGAAATAGGGGACGTTGAAGTTGCGCATCAGCCTGATCCCAAAAAGTTTAGCCGTGCCGATGGCGATGTCGGAGTAACCGGAAAAATCGCCGTAAATCTGGAAGGCGAACAGCACGGCCGCCAGCAGCAGGGTACTTCCACTTTGAGTTTGGTAAGTTGAAAACACCTCATCCACAAAGACGGCGCAATTGTCGGCCACGACCATTTTCTTGAACAGTCCCCACAGGATCTGTCGCAATCCGTCCACGCCTGTTGCATAATCGAATGTTCGGGGTCGTGCAAACTGCGGCAGCAGGTTCGTCGCCCGTTCGATCGGGCCTGCAACCAACTGCGGGAAGAAACAGACGTAGGCGAAGAACTGGATGATGTCCCGCGTGGGCTCCAACTTCCCCCTGTAGACGTCAATGCTGTAACTGAGGGCCTGGAATGTGTAGAAACTGATGCCGACGGGCAGGATGACCTTCAGCAGCAATCCTTCCGTATGGCCGCCCAGGAATGCGTCGGCAAATGACGTGACGAAGAAGTCGTAGTATTTGAAGATGCCCAGGATCAGCAGATTGACTACGATGTTGGCAGCGTTGACGGCCTTGACTTTCCGGGGTGTCTCGCGGTACCTCTCAATGAGGAGCCCCGCCACATAACTACAGAGGGAGGTGAATGCGATCAGGAATAGGAATCTCCAGTCCCACCATCCGTAGAACACGTAGGACGCTACCACGACGAAGAGATTCTGCTGCCGGAGGTTCTTGTTGAAGACGAACCAGTAGAGCAGAAAGACTACGGGCAGAAAGATGGCAAATTCTATGGAGTTGAAGAGCATGGCAGCCTTCTTTCTTTCAGACAGAACATCGTACTGTTCGTATGTGGATATCCTGAGCCGGGATCGGGATTCGTTTCCATCTCATGGATGTCATAGTCATCTGGGAACCCCCAGCCCATTTCCTCGAAACGGGGCGTGAGTTTCTTGATGTCCCACTCGGAAAGGATCATGAAGTCAGGCCTGGGAAGCCCTTCCAGATCGTGGGTAAGGAACTCTTCCGGATGCTGGTCATTGGTGTAAGGCACGGCATCCATGGCAACGATGGTCATTTCGTTGAAACAAAAGCCGAGGATCGTGTCCTTCTGGCTTTGATAGCCATATTGGCCCAATAATCCGTATGTTTCGGCGAAGAAGTCAGATTGCGGTTTGCTTAGATCCATCCTTGCGATCGGATATTCTTTATTGAAACTGTATGATTCCCGATGCATGCAATTCAAATAATAAAGTCCCGGCCCCATCAATACGAGGACGGACACAAGCAGGAACAAAGCCGCCGAGTAGGCCGGACTGTCCTCGCGGGATTTCGCAGACAGGATGAAAAGCAGGATGCCCCAAGGGACGATCACGGTCGTTGACTTGAAAAGAAAACCGGAATTGGAACCGAGCGAAAGGGCAAAGGGCATCAAGAAAAGGTAGAGTACGAGAACGATATCTTTTTTTGTCCATGAGACCTTGTCGTGGAAGACAAGGACGGTCATCAGCAAAAGCCAGGTCATGACGTTGGGGATGCCGACACTTGGCTTAACCTGCCATATATAGTAGATGGCAAAGAGGATCAGGCCGGCAAGTATGGCCGGCCAGTCTTTTTTTGTGATTCTCTTGATCCATTCGGCGATGAAGGTGATTCCCAGCATGGAGACTACGGTGAGAATCAGGTTCCTGATGTTCAGCAGGATGGATACAAGCAACCGGGAGAGGGAATGATGTGCTGCAGTATAATCGCCGCTTGTCTGAGAGATCCCGGATTTGATAAAAGAAAGGAAGTCGGGAATACTGATGATGCAGAAATGCATGATGACCAGTCCGGCAAGCAGTCCTGCGATAGAGGCTGGAATCATCCTGCTGTGCCCTGGCCGATCCCTGTCGGGATATAGGCAGATAAACAAGACGCTCAGCAAATAGAGCATGATTCCTCCCGGAGCGTTACACAGTACGGCAAGGAATGAGAATAAACCTATCAGGCACCAAAGAACCCATTTAATGCCGCTTTTATCCGTCCCTAAAGAAAGGAAAGCAAGGGAGAGGACAACCATTTCCAAGAAGACCAGTTCATCGTTGATGTTGATGGCGATGCTGGGGATGATATACAGGCCCAACAGAAGAATGCATGAGACCAGCATGAGGGCTGAGCCGACGGAACAATTCCGTTTTTCCTTTTTGAAAAAATATAGAGTACTGGCACATAGGACCAGAAGGCCGGACAGTTTGCTGAAGAAAGCCAGCCGTCTCAGAGCCAGGATATCCCATCTGCCCAGACTGGGGAAGATAGCGGTAAGAAGATCGTTACCCAATGACAAGGGCTGCGTGAAAACGGTAAAGTCCTGTCTGGGCCGGAAACCGAGATAGAAGAATCCTTCGTCGAACAAAGATTTCAAATCTTTGTCCAGACAGCGGAATGCAACGAAATACAGTGCCGCCAACACCAGGACTGATACGGCGGATATGAACAGGTTGATGTTGAATTTTCTGTTGCCCATCATACGAAAAAAACGGTGATGCCGGCCATGATGACGGCAATGGCTCCCAGTTTCCTCCATCCGATCCGTTCCTTGAAAAACAGAAGGGATAGCAGGGGGACGAAAAGATAACTGAACGACTCGATGATGCTGACCTCCTTGACCTGGATGCCGTGACTCATCGCAAAGATATTGGCTACCAGGGAGAGTCCCAGCAGGGCATACCCTCCGATGACCCAGCGGTTGAGGTATTCACCGATGAAAGAGTCATGCGTCTGCGACGCTCCCTTTTTCAGGAGCATCTGCGCGAAAGAAGCAGTCAAAACGCTGAGTATGACGACGATGTAGTACATCAGGCCTTGGCGTAAAGGGCAATCCCCCCGATGATGATAGCCGCACCGATACAGTTCTGGAGAGTGATGCTTTCTCCAAACAGGAAATGCGAAAGCAGCAGGACGAAAATGATGGACGTCCCCTTGAACATATACGCGTCGCTGACCGGGATGCGCTTGATGATCTGCTGCCAGATGATGGCATAGACACCCAGCGTGATGATGGCACCTCCGAGATACACCAGATAAGGAAGCGAAAGGAAACCATACACGGAGGCGGCCTTGGACAGGATGGGTGCGAAGGAGTAGATCAGAAATGCTCCGATCAAAGCCAGATAGATCAAACTCCTTTTGTCCATGGACGCCATATATGAAGGTTTAATGGCTGATTATTTCGTATAGTCCGGCATAGGATCGTGCCGTCTTTTCTTGGGCGAAGTGATTCAACACGGCCAGCCTTGCGCTCTCGGACAGATGGCCGTCCTCATCGTTTCTCAAGCACCAACTGATGCCGGCGCCAAGGTCTGCGCTGTCTTTCTCGCGTGCGAGGTAACCGTTCTGCAGGTTGCATACCATGTCTCCGTTCCCCCCGATATCGAACGCCGTGACCGGTGTGCCGCAGGAGAGGCTCTCCATGATGGTGCAACTCAGGTTCTCGCTCAGGGACGGGACGACCGTAACGTTTGACGCGCGATAGGCGTCGATGATCGTTTCGCTGTCTTTCAAGAGTCCCAGGTTGATGACCGGCACCCCGGCTATGTCGCCGGAGACCGGGATGTTGGAGCCGAAGACGATCAGTTCCGCAGGGGAGTCAAGCTTCGAGGCGAGCCTCCCGATGGCATCCTTCAAGTAGTCAAAACCCTTGTTGGGGTCATCCTTGACGTTCATGGCTCCGAAGAGGATGTGCTTCTTGCCGGGATCCAGATGCAGTTTCCTGCAGGCCTCCATGCGATCGCCAGGTGAATACAACGCCGTGTCGATTCCGTTGGGAATGACACGGATATCCCGGCCGCCCAGCAGGGAACTGGAACGCGCGTTGTCCGCCATCCAGTGGCTTGGAGCGACGATGTGCAGGTCGAGACGGTCATATATTATCTCTTTGGCACTCCAGACACGGTGGCTCAGGCCTTTCGGGTCTTGGGAATGAAGGGCCGGACAGTTGCCGCATTCGGAGCGATATCCTGGGCATTCAAAGGGTAAGTGGCAAACCCCGCAAAACGGCCAGCTGTCATGCAGCGTCCAGACAATGGGCTTGTCCTTAGGCAACTGCTCCAAGGGCAGGAACCGCAGGTTGATCCAGTGCAGGTGCAGGACGTCATATTCGATCTTCCGGAGCGCTCCTCCGATGTCCGTGGAGCGCAGGTCTGACATGAAGTATTTCTCCCGTTCGGGATACTTGCCCCAGACGAAATGCTCCCATTTGTTCTTGACCTTGTTGCGGACCCAGTCATATCCGCGGTAAAGGGCGTGATGCGGGATGAAATCGTCCACGGTCAGTACGGTCGGGTCGTCCGTCCCTTTCTGCTTGACGAACATGTGGCTGTCCACGCCCAGGTCCTGCACGGCCCGGTGTATGCGGTAGGCTGCTCTCGCCGCACCGCCGCTCGAGTCGGAGGTGCAGACGGAAAGCACTCTGACGGGCTTGTCACTCATACCTTATGCGTATTGACACCCACGCCTTTCATTCCTTTGTAGGCCATCAGCAGCCGATGCCCGATCCCGTCGGACCAGAGCAGGGTGTTGTACCAGTAATAGGCCAGGTCTTTCCACCAGCCCATGCTCCGGGCCTTGGCCCAGCAGCGGGCGTCCTTCTCCTTGTCGACCTCCATCGTGCCCGGGTGAACCAACGGGAGGATGGGGAAGACCGGACGGTCGCCGAGGGCGCCGGCGTTGTCCAGCGTATGCGTCCCTTCAGCATCAAACCCGATGTTGCTGATCAGGTTGACCCGCGGGTGGGTGGTCAGTGCGCTGTCTCGGAAAAGCCGGATCTGCATCTGGAAGTCCCAGTAGGACTTTTTCTTCTCGTCCTGCTGGATTTCCCGGACGATGGCGTACCACCAGTTGGCTTCGCCCCGGTTGCCGGTCAGTTTCAGAACGTGCTTGCGGAACCGCTTGGCATCCAGGTCCTTAAGGTCAAGATCGAAGCCCTGCCAAGTCCGTTTCCAGCCGGCCCAGGCCCCGGTCACCATGTAGCGCGAGAAGCCGTATGAGGCCTCGCAACTCCAGCGGTCGTCGTAGAGTGTGCTGTTGATGAAACAGACCTCGGGGACATCGCGATATCGCTCCAGCAGTTCCTCGCAGTAGCCGAAGAAATCCGGGTGGGGGAGACAGTCGTCTTCCATCACAATGCCTTCATCGACCTGGCTGAAGAACCAGTTGATTCCCGTCATTGGGCCTGCGCCGCAGCCATAGTTGCGGTCGGCATAAAGCGTGTGAAGATCGCAATCCCAGTCCACCAGTTCTCTCACGACATCACGTACCTTCTGACACTTATCCCGGTCCTCTGGCACATCCCTCCGCGCTCCGTCTTGAAATACATACAGCGCCAGAGGTTGCTGCCCGCGGATGGCAGACAGCACACGCCGGACGTGGTCCGGGCGGTTGAAGGTGAGCAAGAGAATAGGGGTGTTCATTGGTGGATTCATTGTCCGAAATACATCTGCAACGGCGTACGGGTCTTGCCGGTCCAACAGCGGTAGAGCTGGTAACCGGCGAAGAGGATGGGGGAGCGGCTGATGCGGGTCAGCCGGCGGATATAGGGCGTGCGGTTGTGGACTTTCTCCACGGCGTCAAGCGTGAAACGACGGTCGTTCATGTTGAGACCGGCTAAATAGCAGA